>Ga0302325_10002952_pt1 | contig 40731 bp, 24 predicted proteins | sample Palsa_T0_2_FD_201948 | JGI IMG/M metagenome (GOLD analysis project Ga0302325, IMG submission 201948) | Peat permafrost microbial communities from Stordalen Mire near Abisko, Sweden - Palsa_T0_2 | ecosystem: Environmental > Terrestrial > Soil > Palsa > Peat permafrost | place: Sweden: Abisko...
TGGGAGGGCAGCTGACGGTATGGGCCATCGACACGGCGGCCCCGGCACAAAGCGGTCTGCCCCTGACCGACGATGGGGTTACCGTCACACATATCGCGCCGGTATATTGGGAAGCCGATGCGGGCGGGGGTCTGGCCGGCGGGCAATATACGGCGACGCTTACGGGCCAGGGTGTGCCGGGTGTGAGCGATGTGAGTACTTTGAGGATTGTCAAGCGGCCATCCACGGGCGGGGCCTGGATCCTCGATGGGACGGATGGAACGCATGGCGGGACGGACGCCGAGCCGGTGGTGAGCAGGACGGGGATGACGGGTTTTTCGCAGTTTTCTTTTGGCAGCGACAATAGCAATACCTTGCCGATCACGCTGCTTTCTTTTACCGGGCAGGCGCAGGGTAATATCGTGACCTTAAACTGGACAACGACCTCGGAGAACGACAATTTGTCCTTTACGGTGGAGCATAGTCTGGATGGGCAGGTCTTTTCGGCGTTGGGGACGGTGGCGGGTGCGGGAACCACGGAATTGGAGCAGCAGTATGTTTATATGCAGGACCCTGCGTCCGTGGGCGCAAATTATTATCGGTTGAAACAGATTGATGTGGATGGGAATTTCGCGTACAGCCAAGTCATCGTATGCACGGTGGCCGGCGAGGCGGTGCTGTCGGTCTATCCGAATCCGGCAAGTTCGACCCTGAACATTACGGGTGCAGTTAGTGGTCCGCTGCGACTGCTGGATGCCGGCGGTCGTTGGATGGGTTGGCTGAAAGCGGGTGCGAATGATGTAGGCGGCCTTGCGGCGGGTGTCTATTATGTTAGCTGTGGCGGGAAGCTGTATCCCTTTTTGAAGCGTTAGAACTCGATACGGTAGAGGATATCGGGAAAGAAGCGGATCTGGTAGACGGGAACGGTATTGCCTTTGGCCTGGTCGTATTCGAGCAGAAAGATATTCTTTCGATTGGTGACGTTTTGGAGATCGAGATAGAGGGTGCGGTTTAGTTTTCTTCGTTTGCTATTAGTGCGGTAGCCGAATTTTGTATCCAGCCGGAAGTAGTCCGAGAGGTGCTGTGAAAAATAATGCAGGGTGTCATCGATCTCATAACCAGCGGCGATAGATGCACCAACGTTGACGGGGGTAGCGTAGCGGCCGCCGATGGCAGAGAGTCGGATATCAAACGTAAAGGCGTTGGTGCCGCTGCTGCCCAGGCGCCATTCTTTTCCGGCGAGGGCATTGAATACATATTTATAATTAAAGGCCGTATTGTGTTCGACGCCGTCACTGCCCTTGTAACGCGAATCGAAGAGGGAGGTTGTGAGCAGGACGTAGTAACCTTTGTTAAGGAAGCGTTCGACGGTCAGCTCCACGCCTTTGTTGGTGCCCGTTCCCCGGTTGACGAGGCCGACTTTGTCGGGGAAGCCAAAATCGGCGCCGGCATTCAGCATGGAAAAACCACTGGGTGTTCTTTCCACCGGTACATTGAAAAGATATTGGTAATACAATTCGGCCTTTAGCCGCCATTCGGGCAGGAAACGCCACTCATAGCCCGCGACGAAATGCTGGGCGCGGGTGAAGCCTAATTTTCTGTTGGCCGAGTTGCTGATAGCGTCGGTTTCGTCGAAGGTCTGATAATATACGGGCAAGGGTTGGATCTGGCTATGGAGGCCATAGCTAAGAGTGATCGACTGGCCGGCGGGAAGTTGATAAACGAATGACAGTCGCGGTTCGAGGGCGGAGTTTTGCTGGAACTGCATGCCGTGCAATCCGCCGACGACGCTGAACTGTTCGCTGAACCGGTATTTGAACTGCCCGAAATATTGCAGCAGAAAGGGGGTGCCATCATAGTTGCTTACGGTATCGAAAGGCGCGGTGGCGGGGCGGGCCGTCTTGTCGAGAACACGGATATTGAGGCCGAGGGCTTCGCCGGAGGCGCCGATGCGGTAGGAGAAGCGGCTGTTGACCTTACGGTTGAGATAGGAGGAGAACCTGAATGAGCTGGTCTGATTGTGCGAAGTATAGTTTTCCCAGCGGTCCTTGTAGGGGGGCACCGGATCTGGATAGCGGTATTGATCGTAGTTGTCCAGCGTGTGAGCATAGGTGACCACAGTGCGCAGGTAGGTGCGGCTGTCGAGATCCAGGGTATTTTTGACGCCGAAGTAGGAGAAATTGCTTTTGTCGTAGCTGTCCTCATCGGCCTGTCCATAGAAATCCGTAGAGTCCACTTTGCTGCCGATGAGTGCAATGTGGCTAAGTCCGCCCATACCGAAGAAGGACCACCTGCCTGTCGATCCCTTGCCCGTGGTGAGGTTGAAGGCCCAGTCCTGATAATAGGGGATGGCCTTGGTGCCGATATTGATCCCGATCGCGGAGGCGATCTGGGCGGCGCCATAGCGGTAGCTGGCGAGATAGGCGGAGCCGTTGTTCTTGCTGTTGAGTGGTCCTTCCACGGTCGCCTCGATTCCGCTGAACATATTGAACTGGATGGTCTCCTCATGTTTGCTGCTGTTGCCGCTGCGGAAGTCGATATCGAATACGGCCGCGACCACGTTGCCGTATTCCGCAGGGAAGGCGCCGGTAAGGAAATCCGAGGTCTTCAGCATATTGGTATTGAGGGCGGAGACGGGGCCGCCGGTGGTGCCCAGCGTAGCGAAGTGATTGGGGCTTGGGGCGGGACTGCCTTCGATGCGCCAGAGGACGCCTGCGGGGGAGTTACCGCGAACGACGATATCGTTACGGGCGTCGCTGTTGGCGGCCACGCCGGCGTAGTTGCTGACGAGCTTTGAGGGATCGTTCCTGCCGCCTGCGTAGCGGGTTACGTCTTCCGGGTTAAAGGAACGGGCGCTGCCGGCGGAGAACTCGTTGGTCGCCGCACCTTTTAACGTCTTCCGGGCTGTGACGGTGAAGGCATCGAGGGTCGTGATCTTTTGCTCGAGGGCAACATCCAGGATGACTTGTTTACCCGCGGTGACAAGCACCTCGGAGATGGAGGCGTTATGATAACCCGAACTGCCAAAGGAGAACTGGTGGCGGCCAAGGGATACGGCGGGCAGCATATAACGTCCATCCTTATCGGTGACGGCACCCATCACCGGATCCGTCCCCGTCACGATAACGGAGACGCCGGCGAGGGGTTTCTCGGATGTTTTGTCGGTGACGATGCCGCGGACGACCTGGGTGTACTGGCCGGATGCGACCAAGGAAGCCAGGAGGATAGCCGGCAGCACAAGAATCCATTTTTTCATAGCATATAGTGTGTTAGGTTGCAAACATAGGGGCCTGCTGGGGGCGCTGCAATCGAAAAGGCGTGAGTCGTGGATTTAAGGGAGTGGACCGGCATTTATTGTACCTGGTGCTTGGCATGAATTCGTATTTTTATGTCATGCGTTGGGTAAACAACAAAATAGGATTTGACGACCGGCCGGTGATGGCTTTTGGGATAACGCTGTTCTCCTTTGTGGTGCCGATCATTTTCTTTGGTTGGCGGCTCGGCGGACCGCCCCAACTGAGTTGGGTGTCCTATTGGCCCTGTCTGGCGATTACGGCTGCGATCTGGCTGGGCAGCAGGTGTATCCTGATCTGGGCGCGCACCCGGTATGCCGTTTTTTGCCAGGTGAAGAAGCGCCTGTGGGTGCAGATGGCGGTGATCCTGGCGTATGTGCTGGTGGTGAATAACCTCCTGGGCGCGTTGTTGTTTGAGGACTGTGAGCAGGTGATGAGGGATGCGGGGCGGACTTTGACACCGCAGGATGTCATCATCGATTCCAATGCCGCCTGCATCCTTTGTACCTTTCTTGTGATCGCCATCTATGAGAGTATTTATTTTGTCAATGAGCTGCGAATGTCGGTGGAAGAAAAGGAGCTTTTGAAGCGGGAGAGCCTCCAGGCGCAGCTTTCCGCGCTAAAGACGCAGGTCAACCCGCATTTTCTGTTCAATAACCTGAACACGCTGAGTGCAGTGATCCCGGATAACCCGGGACAGGCCATTGATTTTGTGCAGCAGCTATCGAAGGTGTATCGGCATATCCTGGAAGTGAGGGATGAGCAGAGCATTGTTTTGAAAGAGGAGCTGGAGGTGTTGGAAGCCTATGCTTTTTTGCTGAAGACAAGGTTTGGTGATAATTTGAATATTTCGATCCGGGTTACTGACGAGAACCTGCAGCAGCGGGTCGTTCCGTTGTCGCTGCAGATCTTAATGGAGAATGCCATCAAGCACAATATTATTTCCGCGGCCAAGCCTTTGCAGATAGACGTGTATGCGGGAAGGGAGCAGCTGGTGGTGAGCAATACGTTGCAGAAGAAGAACCAATTGGTAGAAAGTACGGGCATCGGGCTGGACAATATCCGCAACCGGTACCGGTTGTTGAGCGACAGGAAAGTGGAGGTGGAGGAAGGGCCGGACAGTTTTACGGTGAGGATACCGCTGATCGCGGTGAAATAAGGCGCCGTGGCGCCGGAGAAGCAAATTATGCGAGTCATTATCATAGAAGATGAGGCGCCGGCGGCGGGCCGGCTGAACCGGCTGTTGCAGGATATCGATGCCGACATCGAGGTTCTCACGACATTGGACAGTGTGGAGGCGTCGGTGAAATGGCTTCAGCAGGGCTCCGCTGAGCTGCTGTTTATGGACATTCAATTAGCCGATGGATTGAGTTTCTCTATCTTTCAGCAGGTGAAGGTGGCCCAGCCTGTGATATTTACGACTGCCTTTGATCACTACGTGCTGAAGGCTTTCAAGGTAAACAGCGTCGACTATTTGTTGAAGCCCGTCGATCCGGAGGAGCTGCGTCAGGCTGTCGGGAAATACCGAAGGCTGCATGGGGGCGGAGACAGTGGGCTGGCCGACAGGATCGAGCGGCTTGTACAAGAGATGACTCCGGCACGGTATAAGGAGCGGATTTTGATCAGGAGAGGGCAGCAGCTTCATTTTCTAAAGACCTCGATGATGGCGCATTGTCATGCCGACGGAAAATTATGCTTTGCGATCGATTTCGAAGGCAACAGTTACCTCCTCGATAACAATCTCCATGAATTGGAAGAGACCGTCGATCCCCGGCAGTTCTACCGGGTGAACAGGCAGTTATTGGTCAACATCGAGGCCATCCGCAGGGTCCACACCTGGCTGGGAGGAAGGCTAAAACTGGAAGTATTGCCGGCGACACAAGCCGATACCATCGTCAGCCGGGAGCGCGTCAACGGGTTCAAGGATTGGCTGGGGCGATGAGTAGTGACGCGGGGCTGCGCCTTGTCGCAGATGGGGCAGGCGTTTACCGAAGCACTGATGATCAGAGCCGCGAGGGCGATCGCGAAGAGCCTAAAGAGAAAAAGTGCGTAAGGCGACAAAATCGCTGCGTTCTTGTTTTTCATTTTTTTCCGTTTGTGGTTGAGTGAATCAATTGGGGTGAATAGGTTCATGGTGTTTTGCCCGGAGGAATTCGTTTATCTTTTTGTCGTCGAGGGAGCAGAGGTATCCGCCCAGATGGCCTGGTTCGAATTTCTTTTTTTGGACGCGGGCAAGGCGTTTTATCTTTTCTGTTCTTTCGAGCAGATAGCAAGCGGTGAACAGCATGACGATGAGGACAACCAGGAGGAGGGTGGCCACGCCTTTAATGGAGTGAAGAGAGGAGAAGGCGGCGACCCCGAGGCCTTGCTTGTGAGTGGTATGCTTCGTCATAACAATGTGATTGAGGGTGGGTCGCCAGCAAATGGCTGGAGGCCATTACAAAGTTAGACCTGCTATTTTGGAGCATCAATGTCACAATGCTAGGTTCTGTTGCTGTTTTTGTGTGTTTTGCTCTTTGCCATAAAATGTATAAGCCAATACATAATAAAGATATTGCGCGGGGGGCGTGGTTGCCATAGCTTTGCTGTATGATGAAAGCAATACGACTACATGCACGCGGCGGAGCGGAGCAATTGGTATATGAGGAGGCGCCGATGCCGGTGCTTCGGGCAGGAGATGCATTGGTGCGGGTGTTGGCATCGGGACTGACGCGGAATGAATTGGATTGGGGCCCGACCTATACAGATGAGCAGGGAAAAAGTCGGTTGCCTTCGATACCGGGTCATGAGCTTTGCGGCGTGGTGGAGACGATCACGTCGGGCGTGATGGAAGTTGCACCGGGGGATGTGGTATATGGACTGACTTCGTTCTTTCGCGATGGTACGGCGGCGGAGCATGTGGCCGTGAGTGCTGCTGATCTCGCTCCAAAGCCGAGGGTGATGAGTCCCCTGGAGGCGGCAACTGTGCCGCTTGCGGCGTCGACGGCATGGCAGGCGCTTTTTGATCATGGTGGTGTGGCGGCGGGGCAGCGCGTGTTTGTGCATGGCGCCGCGGGAGGTGTAGGCAGTTTCGCCATCCAGCTCGCGAAGTGGCGCGGAGCGCAGGTGATCGGTGCGACATCCGCTGCGAATATCCCGTTTGTAAAAGACCTGGGTGCCCATGAAGCCATCGACTATGCGGCGAGCCCTTTCGAGACGGCGACCAAGCCTGTGGATATGATCCTGGATACGATCGGTGGTGAGATACAACGTCGGTCCTGGTCTTTGTTGAAACCCGGAGGAGTCCTGGTTTCCATCGCGGCTGAGGGTGTCGAGGTGCCGGCGGATGTGCACGATCGGAGGGGAATATTCTTTATAGTGAAGCCCGACCGGCAGGAATTGCTCAAGATCGGACAGTTGATCAACCAGTGTAATGTGAAGACTGTTGTTGCCGCCGTCGTGCCGCTGGAACGGGCGCGGGAAGCGTTCGGGCAACTGCTGCAGCCGGAAAAAAGGGGGAAGGTAGTTCTTAGCGTCGCGGAACAATAGCCTTACTGGCGGGTGCCGAGCCAATTGATGGCGTCTTCGAAAAGGTGGTTTTGGATGGGTGAGGAAAGGATCTGGTCGCCATGGCCCATGTTCACATACAGCATATGGTAGCGGGTGTTTGTCCAGACGACGGGGATATCGGCCGGGTGGAGGATGTCCTTTTTGCCGAGCGGATAGTTGACGGGGTCGAGGGTCACGAGCACTTTCACGTCTTTGTTGTGCCGGGGGTCGGGTTGCCAGCCATACCATTCGTTGATGGGCGCGGTAAAGTGGATGGGTAAGCGATGGGTGGCGGGATGTTTCGGGTCGTCGACGAAGAGGCGCGCCGGGAGGGGCGGCCAGCTATTGTTATAAAATACGGCGTCGCCGAAGAAGTGGACGAACCAGGGCCACTTCGTATCCTTGTCGTTATAACCGGAGACATGGAAGCCGAGCCAGGCGCCGCCATTCTCCATGTACTGCTGGAAGGCGGTGCGTTGTGCTTCTGCGTGGGGAAAGTCGTTTAGCCAGATGACGACTTTATAGTTTTTGAGTGTCGTGTCGCAATTATTCCAATTGGATGTCGTGTCAAGAGAAAAGTTGTCGCGGGCGGCCAGCTCCGAATAGAAGCGGATGGCGTCTCGGGCAAAGTCGACGTGGTCGGTCTCGACGGTGTTGGAGTAGAAGACGAGGGCGTGATAGCGTGGTTTAGCGACGGGCTGGGTCTGGTCTGCGGCCAGTGCCGGGGCGGGATGTTTTGGAGCGGAGGCGGCCCAGAAGATGGCATTGGAGAAAAGGCGGCAGTAAACGGCGTCATTGAAAAGAATGGGATCGTGGCCCATAAAGAAATAGACGTTGCGGGCACGGACCTTTTCATTGCTCCAGATCACGGGATGGTCGCCCATTTTTACCGAAGTATCGGGTTCGTAGGAAGACTCGTCGACGTGTGCGAGGACATGGACGTTTGGCCGGGGGCTTTTATCATACGTGTACCATTCCTCCTTTTGCACGGTAAAAGAATCGGGGATGCCTTGCATGACGGGATGGTCGTGGTCTTCGAGGTGAACGGTAGCTTTTGCGAAGCGGGCGATATAGTCTTTCCAGCGAATGCCACCCATAAAATCATGAAACCAGGTCCACATTTGCGTTCCGTCGAACTCGCCCAGAAGCGTGGCGTGGTGGAAGCCTACCCAGCCGCCACGGCCTTCGTCGATATAGCGTTGAAAGGCGGCTACGGCCGTCGGTTTCCAACCGTAGGGTGCATAGTCCAATTGGATAAAGAGCTGGTAATGCGAGAGGAATTCGTCGGTCAAGGTGTCGGGGCGGGTGATATAATCGACGGCGAAATTGCTGTCGGCGGCAAGGTTATCCAGCCAGCCTCTTGCGCGTCGGGAAAAGGCGGTGTGCCATCCACCGTTCTCATAAATGGCGAGGGCATGGAAACGCGGCTGGTTGACCTGCTTATACAGGTTGTCCATGGCTGTCGTCATTAGAGAGTCGAGACCGGTAAAGAGCGGCTGGTCGCCGGCATGCCAGGGATGTCCCTGCCGGAAGTCCCACCAGCGATATTCTATTTTGGAATACTCGCCGGTGGTTCCAATGTTGACCGGTTTTTCATAGTAATGCGTTGCCCTGAAGGTATAGCGGCCGTTGGTGGCGCCCGCCTCCCAGTTAAAACGAATGAGGTAATATCGACTGGTGTCGCCGTTCTGTCCGGTAAGGACTTTGAGATGGCCGGTTCCCAGGAGCGTGCCCGTCTCGGGATCTGTAGTAGTTGTGATGAAGGGACCCTTTGAGAGGGCCTGGTGAAGCCGTTCGAAAAGTTCGCTGCTCACCGGTCCCAGCGGCAGGGTATATTGCCGCTGAAAGGCGACGCGGGTGTCCTGCATGGGAAGCGAAACGGTCGCGGGGCCAGCAGATGCCGCCCAGCAAATGGCGTCACGAAGAAGGTTGGCATAGTTGTGGTCAGCGAGGATCTCGGGGTCATGACCCGGCCCGATATAGATCATACGGCGATACCGTTCATTGGTCCAGATGATGGGGTGATCGCCCATGGGTTTGTTCTGGTGGTAGGTGGATTCGTCGACGGAAGCCAGGACATGGACACTATTACGGGGACTTTTGTCGAACTCATACCATTCGTCGGGAATGTCCATTCGGGCGGGGAGGTGCCGGGTGGCAGGATGGCTGTGATCTTCCACGACGAGGGTAGCGTGCTGATAAGCGGGATGCGGCGAATAGACGACCCCACCCAGGAAGTCTTCATACCACTGCCAGTAACGGGTGTCTTTGCCGAGAAATTGCTTACCGGGGAGCCCGGCGGCATGGATACCTACCCATCCTTTGCCCTGTTCGACGAATTGCTGCAGGGCCTCCTGCTGGGTATAAGACATATCGAAGGGCGCGAGATGGAGCATGACGAAGACCTGGTAGCGGGCCAGGTTGGCTGGATTTATCTGGCTGGTATCATCGGTGAAATCCAGTGCGAAATCATTTTCAACGGCCATCTTCTCCAAAAAAGGCCGGGCGGCGGCAATCATCTTCAGGTGATCGTGGGCCCGTGAGGCGACCACCAATACCCGAAACGACTGCGCATCCGCGCCGGTCTGTAAGAACGCTAACAGGATTAATAAGGAGAGACATTTCGAGTATGTTTTCCACATAGGTTCAGCAAATTGGCCGATCAAAGGTGCGCTCTATCCGGCAACCGGACAAGTTGTTCACCCCTACATTAGCACTACATCGCGGGTTTTTGAAATATTAGGTGTTAAATTGCTACGAAATGGAGAAGTTGGCGAGTCTGGTTTTTGCCTTCGCTTTTTTGGTGGCGTCGGGAGCGAGGTCTCAGTCGACCATCGGGCTGCCTGCTATCCGCAACTACACCAGCGCGGAGAGCCATGCGGGTGTAGGCACCTGGGATATTGCCCAAGACAGCCTGGGAAGGTTATATTTTGCCAATGATGGGGGGCTGCTGACCTATGATGGTGCTCACTGGCAGCACTACGCCCTGCCCAATAGGGCGGCGATCAGGTCACTGGCGATCGATGAAGCGGGTCGGGTCTACGTGGGCGGCGCCGACGAGATCGGCTTTTTTTCGCCGGCCGCCGGTGGCGTCCTGACTTATCATTCACTAAAGGAGAAGCTGCCGGTGATCGCGCAGCAATTCGCCGATATCTGGAATATCGTCCTGTTCCACGATGCGGTCTTTTTCCGAACGAATGAGGCGATCATCCGGTGGAAGGACGGCGTCATGCGCGTTTTTGATGCACCCGAAAACTGGCAACTGATGACAGTGGCCGACACCAGCTTGTTTGCGGTGGATAAGGAAAGAGGCTTGGAGATTTATCGGGGGGAGCAATGGGAAGTGCTCGCTTCGCTGCCGGCGCCGCTGCATATCACCGGCATAGTCCCTTATAAGAAAGATAGCTTCCTGGTTACTACCTTGAAGAACGGGCTTTATGTACTGGCGGGAAATGCGTTAGTGCGGCGGCCCGTGGCGGCGGATGCCCTGCTGACGAATGACCTAATCGACAATGTGCGGGTGTTGGGGCCGGATAGTTTTGGGATCGGCACGGCTACAGGGGGAGTGTTGATCCTGGATGGAGAAGGGCGCCTGGTGCAGCAGTTCTCCAGCAGCGAGGGTTTGCAGAACAACCATGTATTGCGGATGTTGACCGACCGGGACGGAGACCTGTGGCTGGGTCTGCAAAATGGGGTGTCTTTCGTGCATTATAATACGTCGGTGAAGCTGATCCGGCCGATGCGGGATAATCAGCTAGTGAGCAATTCGGTGCGCATTTTCGATGGTCGACTCTACATTGGTACATCGAATGGGCTTTACAGTATCGGGCTGGATCCGGCGATCCGAGATATCAGCACGATGAAGGGGGGATTTACGGAGGTTGCCAATACTAAGGGGCAGGTCTGGGGGCTGGAGGAGATTGGCGGGAGGCTGCTGGCGGGGCATCAGGATGGGGCGCTCGAGGTAAGCGGGACCGAAGCAGAGACCGTGATGAGCAGGCAGGGGGTCTGGGATTTTGTTTCTGCTGGCGGCGAGAAGATTGTCGCGGGAACGTATACGGGGTTGGAGTTTGTGCGGGACAAAGCGGGGCGACTATCGGAGGGTGAGAAAGTAAATGGCCTGTATGAGTCCTTGCCCGTGATCGCATATGATGGGAATGTGACCGTGTGGGCTTCGCATCCCTATCGCGGCGTGTTTCGGAATCCGCTTTTTGAGATCGGCGAAAAGGAACCTGCATTCTCACATTATAGTATCAAAGAAGGACTGCCATCGAATCTCGACAACTATGTCGCCGTTGTGAGGGGCAAGGTGGTCGTGGGGACGGAAAAAGGCGTCTACGAATATGATGCGGCGGCGGACCGGTTTGTGCGTTCCGTTTTTTTTGAGCCGATCTTTGGCGATACGAGTGTGGAATACCTGCGGCCGGACAAGGATGGTGGTATCTGGTTTGTGAGTCAGCAGCGGGTGGGGGTGATCGATTTTGGTAAGGCTTCGGCGAAGGGCGCGTATTCGGTGGTTTATTTTCCGGAGCTGAATGGGCAGACGGTGAAGGGGGCGCCGGGGATTTATCCCTATGACAAGGAAAATATCTTTGTCGGGAGTAATGAGGGGGTCTATCATTTGAATTACAGCCGTTATTTGGAGGCCAGAGATAGTGTGACGGTTTTGATGGGGATGGTGAAGGCGATAGCCGAAAAGGACAGTATGGTGTTTGGGGGATTCGGTGTTTCCGGCAGCGGTCCGGAGGTGCGACTGCCGAATCATTGGAACTCTTTTCATTTCGAATATGCCTCTCCTTTATATGCGCAATCCGAGCCGGTAGCATTCAGTTACCGCCTGGAAGGATTTGACCGGGAGTGGTCAGATTGGACGGAAAAGGAGGAGAAGGACTATACCAATCTGCCTTACGGCAGGTATGTTTTTGCGGTTCGTGCCAGGGACGGACTCGGAAAGGTGAGTGCGCCCGTGCATTTTGCGTTCGTGGTCAACCCTGCCTGGTATCAGACAGGTTGGGCCTATGGGTTGTATCTGCTGGTCGCGTTGTGGTTCGTCTGGCTTGTCCGCCAGCGTCAGCGGCGGCGGGCGGAGCAACTGCGGAAAAGATATGAAGAGGAGCAGGAGCGGAGGAACTATCTGCACAGCCTGGAGCTGGATCGCAAAGAGAAGGGGTTGATCGCGTTGCAAAACGCCAAACTGGAAGGGGAATTGCAATTCAGGAACAAGGAGCTGGCGACGGCGGCGATGCACCTGGTGGAGCGCGGCGGTATCCTGTCGAGCATCCGTGAGGAGTTGATGGCGGTGATCAAGCGGCTGAGCACGCCGAACCTGTCTTTCGAGTTCCGGAGTGTGTTCAAGATGATCGGCGAAACCGAGAAGAGCGATGAGGACTGGAATCGTTTTGCGTTGTATTTCGATGAAGTCCATAATAACTATCTCACTACATTGAAGACAAAATTTCCGCAGCTTAGTCCTACCGACCTGAAGCTTTGTGCTTATCTGCGGTTAAATCTTAGCTCGAAGGAGATTGCGCAGCTGTTGAATATATCGTTAAAGGGGGTGGAGGTGAGCAGGTACCGGCTCCGGAAGAAGCTGGGGCTGGCGACGGAGGTCAATTTGCACGATTTCCTGATCGAGGTGACGGGGGGTGCCCCGGGGGGCAGGGGATGAGGTGTCGGGAGGGGCTGCTGCGGGGACGCTGCGGGAAGGGGGTCGGCTAGGAAAAAATTCCTAGAATTTCTTTGGTTGGTAGGAAATTTTTCCTACCTTGGTGTCATGAAACCAGAAAAACAGGGTAAGCGGGAGCAATCGGAGCCTACAAAATCGGAGTTGGAGATACTGCAGGTCGTATGGCAGTACGGCCCCAACACAGTGCGTTTTGTCAATGATAAATTGAATGAACTGAAGCGGGAGGTGAATTATGCTTCGACGCTGAAGTTGATGCAGATCATGGCGGAAAAGGGTTTGTTGCAAAGGGACGAGAGCCAGATAAAGCATATCTATAGCGCTGCCTCGGAGGAGGACAAGACGAAGAGCCTTCTGGTCGACCGTTTTGTGGACTCGCTTTTCAACGGGTCGGTGAGCAGTCTGATGATGCACCTGCTGGACAACCCGAAAGCCTCACAGAAGGAGTTGGAAGCCATCCGTAAATTATTGAATCAAGCAAAAGAAAAAGACAAGGAGTGATCATGCAACAATCATTCATGGATATCCTGTTGACGGATGCGGCTGTCAAGGCCGTGTGTTGGACCCTTGTCCATTCCTTGTGGCAGGGACTGCTGGCGGCTCTTTTCGCGGGCGCCGTCATACTGACCACGCGGAAATCGGCTGCCGTTCTCAGGTACAATCTGTTGACGGTGGACCTGGTGCTTTTCCTTGTTGCGGCTGTTGGGACATTTTCGTATGAGTTGCGTGTTGACGAGGGTGCAGAGCCGGTGCGTGTAGTTGTGGTAGATGGTGTTCGGGTTGCGGGCGGCCAGATGGCTATACATGCGCGTTATGACGTAGTGGCGCCGTCGATACTGGATCGGGTCGGCGTTTTTTTGAATGAGCATGCGGGTATAGTGGTAATGCTCTGGATGGTCTGTCTGCTGGTGCAATTGGTAAGGATGACAGGAGGGCTTTATCGGATCCATCGATTGCGGCGCCGTCGGGTGTTTTTGCCGACGGAGTTCTGGCAGGCGCGGATGTCCGTGCTGATCGCGCGGTTGGGAATTGACAAGAAGGTCGCCTTGCTGCAATCGGGGTCGGTGACCATGCCGGTGACCTTCGGATTTCTGAAGCCTTCGATCCTTGTGCCGCTGGGCCTGCTGGCGAATCTGCCGGCCGAGCAGGTGGAGACGATCCTATTGCACGAATTGGCGCATATCCGGCGCAGTGATTATCTGGCGAATCTGCTGTTGCATATTGGCGAGGCGGTCTTCTTCTTTAATCCGGGTGTCCGCTGGGTGGCGTGGCTGATCCGCGAGGAGCGCGAGGCCTGTTGTGACGACCTGGTGTTGGCGGGGACCAAGGACAGGAATAGTTATTTCGAGGCGTTGATCGCCTTTGGGGAATATGGAATAGGCAGGGGTTCTATGGCATTGCCATTGGGCGGGGGGAAGAGTGATCTGTTGTGGCGTATCCGGCGGATGTTGAACCAGGAAAATAAAAAATTGCATCTTATGGAGAAGACGATCTTATCGATTGGATTGATGGCCGTTCTGGCGATCGGGCTGGTGAGTATGAAGGGAACCGGGCGGCCGGCGGTGGTGGTGCGGGGTTCTGCGGGGCCACGGGCGGTAACGGTTGCGGGACGTTCGGCGGTGGCTCGGGTTTCCGTTGAGGCGGTGGTGGATACGGTGCCTGCGGTGAGTGGCAAGAAGCCGGCGTCGCATGTGACGGCCATTGTGGCGCCGGTGGGTAAGTCGGTTGGTGAGCCGGTGGGTGAGCCGAAGGGTGAGCCGGTGGGTGAGCCGAAGGGTGAGCCAATGGGTGAACCGAAGGGTGAGCCAATGGGTGAACCGAAGGGTGAGCCAATGGGTGAGTCGGTGGCTCCGGTTACGGCGATTGCGGTTCCCAGGGCAGTGCCGATTCCCCCGGTGACGGCTACGATCGCCCCGAAGACGGCAGTGATAGCTCCAGTGACTGACGTTGTTACGCCGACGGCGCCTGCGCCTGCTCCGCCTGTGGTCGAAAATGATCGGATCAAGGGGATCATTACGGACCTGGAAGCGAAGGGGATTATCCAAGGTGTCGAGCCGCTGTCTTTCCGGCTGGATAAGCATGGGATGACGGTAAATGGGGTGAAGGTGTCCGATGAGGTTTTCGCCTTCTTTAAGGACAAGTATGTTACGAATCCCAGGAACAGGTTCAGCTACAGCCACCAGGGCGGTTCGACGAGCTCGACGGTGTGGGTGTATTAACGGACGGCCGCTGTATCGAATACGGACGGTCCGGCCCCTGAAGCGGAAGCTATATTTTTAATAACCAACGATTTGCCGATCCGGCACGTGGTTGGAGCACAATTCACAAGAAAAAACTGCATATCATGAATAAGACGATGTTGTCCCTTGCATTGATGGCCACGCTGACCATCGGTCTCATCAGTTGGAGAGCCGGGGACAGGCTGATCAGCCGGTTCAGGGCCGGTTTTACCGATACCATTCCCGACGCCAGGGCCTGCCAGGACGCAAAGCGCGGCCATGCCGTACAATTTCCGAATGTTAGCACCAGTATTGAGACCAAGGATGGTGTGAAGCAATACAAGATCGATGCGACAGATGTGGCGGGAAATGCATTTCATCTCATTAAGGTGGGCGAGAACATTACTGAACTGACTATCAACGGTACACAGATACCGAGAGAAGATTTTGGTCAGTACTTGTACATCTTCGATAAGATATTGGGTCATCCGGATGATGGTGATGAGGCCGACGAAGCGGAGGCGGTTGAACCGGCAGAAGCGATGGAGCCGGCGGAGCCAGCCGAACCCGTTGAGGCGGTAGAGCCTGTAGAAGCACCGGAGGCACCTGATGTTGATGCACCGGAAGCGCCCGAGGCACCCGAAGTTGCAGAGGCGCCTGAAGCGGCAGAAGTCGCAGAGGCGCCGGAAGCGGCGGAAGTAGCTGAGGCGCCGGAAGCGGCGGAAGTCGCAGAGGCGCCGGAAGCGCCGGAGGTTCCTTCTCCGTCTGCGGGCTGTGTCCGCCGGATCATTGTTGAACTGGTCGATCGCGGGCTGGTTAGCGCCAAGACCGATCTGCGGTCGTTTTCACTGGACAATAATGGGTTGGTGGTGAATGGTGTCAGGGAATCCGATGCCGTTTTCGCCGATTTTAAAGAAAAATATGTGAAGGATGCCAGCGATCATTATATCTATTCACATGATGGCGGCTCCACGACGATCGATGTGCGGCAGCAACGCGGTAATTAGATTATTCGCGGACAACTTTTTGCGCGACGCCCCCGGCTCAATCAGCCGGGGGCGTTTCGTTTGGGGGTGGCCGGGGCTATGGTGCCGGCCGGGGTTGTTTGCGGGTGGCCGATGCTCATGGTGCGAGCGCCGGGGATGTTTGGTGGGTGGCCGGGGCTATGGCGCCGGGGTTATCGTTTTTAGGAAGTCAGGGTTAGCCTGGCCCATGGTCGGGTTTTCCGAGAAGAAGCCAAAGGGCATCAGCGAGAAGCCCATGTGATGACAGGGCATGACGGGCCATTCTTCGGGGCGGACGATATGGGTGATGCCGGCCACGTACCAGACTACGATGTCGTTGTTGCCGATGGGGCGGTTTTTGGCAGTCCATTGGGGCAGGCCGTCATAGACCTTATTGCTGGCGGGATACATGCCTGCGGGGTATTCTTCATCTTCTGCATATTGGGTTACCCAGAACTGGTGGTCGAGGAAGCCGGCCTTTTTGCGGACGACGGAACCCGCCGGCATGAAGGGTATGGCCTGTGCGCCGGGCATCAACATATAGCCGGTGTGTTGTCCGAGGCTGTTGTGCTGGCCGGTGTTCATGATATGCCAGCAGCGGGCGCTTTCATAGTTGACATTGCGCTGCGCCTGTAGTTCACTCATGAAATGCGTATGATGCACGACGAAGGCGTTGCTATACGGGTTGTCTTTCCCCGGCGGAACGAGGGCGGAGTTCATTTCCATGACGCCGTTACCCGTGGCGCCATCGACGTCCATGTCGAGACGGAAGACAAAAAAGTGCTGGTGATTGATGGCTTCGACATGTGGGCGGACGAGCGTGCCGAAGGACTGGCCTTCGTAGGAGCCGTCGTTCTTGTCGGGGGCGGCCATGGCATTGGTGCGGTGAACGCCCTGGACCTCGACGATACCCGTGAGCTCGATGTCTACATCGATGGTACCGTCTTCTTTGAAGCGCCAGGTAAATCCATAGTCATAGTTTTCAATCTGCGTATAATATTTAATGGCCAGGTTGGTGGCGCGGCGGGACACGGTGCCGTGTCGCCAGAGGGTGCCGCCGTATTCTTCGAAAATGGCGATGGCGTTATCGAGTTGGTAGGGTGTTCCATCGTCGCGGTGGAGTGTCGCGGGAAGGTAGTGCGCGTTCTCGGGGGCGTCGGCGCCGGGTGTCATCGGTCGGGCGATGTTCTGGCCGAGGCGGTATTGACCGGCGTCGAAAAAGTTATAAGCGGCCTGCAGGAGGCTGGGTGCGCCATAGGGCACGACCATTTCGGGCATAGAGCCTTTGTACATGACCTGGCGCTCCCGACCGTTGTCAACGAATCTTACATTATAGAGAATGAGTCCTTCACGGTTGTTGATGCCAAAGCGCAGGCGCCAGTTCTCCCAGCTGAGGGCCTGACCGTCGATGGTGAGGGAGCTGCCCTCGGGTTGGGTGAGGCGGACGGGTGCCGGGCCTTTTCGCGTATCGCGCACCGAGTCCTCATTGAAGTAGTTGAGGTCGATGCGATCGCTGAAGCGTCCCGGCTCATCGATGATCTTCATTACTTTCCCGGTGGTGAAGTCGACGTAGGCGAGCAGGCCTTCGATGTCGACCTTATTGCCTTTGAGGTGGGGGATGACGAGCTGTTCGCGATGGCCGATGGGGGCAAGGCCCATGTCGGTGGGGAAGATGGTGCGATGAACGACGGAATCGATGTCGATACCCCGGCGCCTTAACGCTGCCACATAAGCCGCATTCTTACGCACGATATTCTCGGCGACGACAGAGTCCTGGCCGAGGCCCATGCCGATGACGTTAGGGAGGGTTTTCACCGAGATGGTCTTGCCGGTGCGGAGGTCGACGACGGCTTCGGTCATGCCCGGTTTGGCATAGTCGTAGAAACTGACGAAGGCTTCCCGGCGAAATGGGGTGCCCGGCTGCCAGGACAACACTTCCTTTTTTGGCGGCTCTTTGAGGTTGATGATGTTGTACCAGGTATTGGTCGTGACGAGTTTTTCGTCACGAAGGATCTGTACTGCTTTTTGCATTTCGTCAGCAGTCAGGGGGTCGAGGGGATAGGATTGGGCGAAAATTGTAGACACCGTCGCGCAAAGCGCGGCGGCAAGCAGCAAGTGGTTACGCATAAGTGATTTATTTATTTATATATCCGCCCCATATAGGGGTCGTCGAAAATGATCTTGCGGAGCTTGTCGGCGTCGATGGCACCCAGTTGGGCGTAGACGATCTTACCGCCTGGCTCTATCAACATGCTATAGGGTAGCGCACCTTGCCACTTCGGGTCAATGGCTTCGATGAGCTTGTATTTATCATCCCCCGTGAAAATGTAGTTGGGGGAAGACGATTGTTGTTTTTCGAGGAAGCGCAGGGCCTTTGTACGAGCGGCGCTGTCGTCGGTGCTGATGCTAACGAGTTCGAAGCCGCGGTCGCGGTACATGCGATTGAGTGTCACGAGATCGGAGAACTCTTCTACGCAGGGTACGCACCAGGTGGCCCAGAGATTGATGAGTCGTAGTTTTTTTGTGTCGTTGTGCAGGAGACCGGCGATGCCGCTCACGCCAAGTGTGTCCAAGTGGACGGGTTCGTTGGCCCAGGTGATAGTAGCCTTGCGGGTCCAGTTGCTTTTTTCGATCCATTTGATGCTGCAACCAAAGGTCTTGGTAACCGCGACGGGCGGCTCGCGATCCGCAAGGAGGGCGTCGATGGCATTGCGGGCGTCGAGGCTATGCGGGGTCTTTGCGGGATCTTCTGTGTCGTCGATGCGGCCGTTGTAACGCAGGCGGCGTTGTGCGTCGAAGACGAAGACGTGGGGAGTGGAAACCGGGCCGTATTGTTTGGAAGCAGTCTCGGTCTCGCCATCGTAGAGATAAGGAAAGTTGTAGCCGGCCTGTTTGGCTCTTGTTTTCATATCGTCGAAGGAGTCGCCGACGTCGCTATAACCGAGTTCGTCGAGTCTCAGGGCCGAGGGGGCATTGGGGCTGATGGCGATTATACGGACGCCTTTGGCGGCGTAATCGCTGGTGAGCCGAATGATGCGTTGTTCGTAGGCCTGGGAAGTGGGGCAGTGATTGCACATGAAGACGACCACCAGCACACGGGCGTCTTTGAACGAGGACAGCGAATAGGTATTCCCGTCAGTCGCCGGCAGGTTGAAGTCCGGTGCCGGGGCGCCGATGGCGAGGGTTGGATGGTCATTGATATGTTCTGCATCGATAGTGGTCGCGAGTTTGTCGAATGGTTTGCCAGCGGCGACAGCCAGGAGATACCAGGAGTCGTGGGGCAGCCATTGTTCGGCCCATCGCCAGTCATAGTCTTTTCCTGTTTTGGCATAGGAGAGGTTGAACTCGATATCGTTCTCATCGTCGAGTCCTGAAGTGATGCCATTCACGATGCCGCCGGGGGCGTTCGTGTATTCAAACGTTCCAAAGAACCCGTAAGCCGGGTTGTTACGGCCGGTGCCCTGGAGCATGGAGGCATCGTAGGGGTTGAGGCCGAGTATCCAGTTGAGCTGGTCGAGGGCGAAGCTTTGCAGGGAATCGGTGAATTTTGTGTTGCCGTTGGGGGTGTCGGCGGCGAAAAGCGGGACGGCCAGTCTCGCGGCTGCGGCCATCGAGCCGAGTCGGGCGTCTTCGCCCTGCCACCACGGAGAGGGTTCTGCGCCATGGGGGAAGAAGAAGGAGCTGCGGCGATTACCGAGCGTATCCTGCACCAGCTGCCGGCTGTAGCCGAAGGGATTGGCGACTTCGTGCGTGATTGCCAGTTCGTGCTCCAGCGAGCGGCGTGCGGCGTTTTTGATTGCCCGTTGGGTGGCCCCGGTCGCATAGGGATAGTAATACAGCAGGGTCACCAATGGGAGGCCGGCGTCGGCGGGGTGGAAGAAGGGGCGGTCGGCATTGTCGGCGCGCCAGTAGTCGGTGTAGCTCTGCCAGCTGGTCAACCGGCTTAGGAGGCTGGCGGCTCTTTTCTCGGCGGCGGTGCGATACATATCGTTGCGCGTCGCCTTGTATAGTTCGGTTGCGGCGGCGAGTGCGCAGTAGTCGTCGACGATGTTCTCTTTGCCGTCGTTGGTCATCTTCGGGTTCTCCTTTTCCAGGAAGGCGAAGGCGTCTTCGGCGGCCTGTAGATAGCGGGCGTTGGAGAAATCGCCGGGGATCTCTGTCATGGAAGCCATAGCCAGGGCGGCGATCGCCATACCCCCACCCGACCGGTAACTGGATTGATAGCTGCGCCAGTCGTTGACGGTGCGGTCGCCGCCGAAGGATTGGTCCTTTGACTGTTTGATGCGGTAGCTCTGTTGTTCGGGTGAGATCATCCTGTCTTTGGCGAGTTTACCGGGTCCGGGAGCGCCGATGGATCGATAGAAGGAACCGCCTTTTGCCTGGACGCGGACGAGGTAGTCTGCGCCGTACGAAGCCTCGTCCATTGTGCGGCGGAGAATCTGTCGATAGTCGGTGCCGGGGCGGTTGGCGAGCAGCTCGTCTGTCTTCAGGAGGCTATATACGACGAAGGAAACTTGTTGCGGGTTAAAGTAGGAAGAAAAGGAGAGGTGTGAAAGGTGGATGCCGTAGTCGCCGGTGGCATCGTACCAGCCGCCGTGCAGGTCCAGGGTATCGGGCGAGGGGGCAGCGGGATTATGTGCCGAGTGCGGCAGCGGCAGGTGATGGTCTGCCTGGTCGATGAGACCGGCGCTGCGCTGGCCTTTAAAATAGTAGAGGATATCGGAGAGGGTCGCTTTTTCGAGGACGTTGCGGCCGATGACAAAGGGATAGGAGGTGGCGGTATGGCCGGGCCCGCTGACCCGCAGCCGGAAGGTTCCGGCTGCGGTATACGGGGTGAAATCGATGGTCCAGAACTGCCAGTGTTTCCATTTGTCTACCGGTCCGCTGTATACGGGTTTTCCCTGGTAGATGGTTTTGCCGCTGCTGTCGTCGAGGAGCTCGAAGCTGTTTAGCGGCACGCGGGTCGTGGCCATGGCCACGGCGTGTTTGGCTTTGTTGTATTCGTAGCCCACCTGGTTCGTGAGAACTTTTAGGGATTGGGCTTTCACGAAGGCAGGCAGCAAAAGGAGCAAAATGCAATATGAACGCATAGACCTAAGAATTAGAAGTTTCCTGTAGCGACATCCCACCAAAGACGGGTGCCGCCGTTGTCGGGGCCGCCGAGCAATTTGATGCCGCCTGTCAACCCTGCGGGGTTGACGGTAGCTTCGCTTTGCGGGTAGGCCAAACGGCGAACCTGGATCTTGGTGTCGATGGTTCCGCCGCTGCTGTTCACCACTACGGGGAAGAGCGCGGGGTAGCCGGTGCGGCGGAATTCGGTCCAGGCTTCCTGTCCTTCGGGGAACATCGCGAGCCATTTCTGGGTGATGATCTTTTCCAGTTTCTGTTCATTTGTAGCGCTGGGATTCCAGGCGATCGTTACCGAAGACAGCGCATTGATGTTGTTGGCAGAGTTAAGATAATCGACGTAGTTGGCGCATGTGCTGGTGTTGTCGGCTATATAGGCTGCAGCCGACGAACTTACTCCCCACTGCGTCATCGAGGTCATAATGCCCGTTTCGTAATCGGTTTGCGGGTCGCCTGCATTCTGCCAGCCGCGCAGCGCCGCCTCGGCCTTGAGGAACCAGACTTCCGCCGCCGTCATGACCGTTTCGGGTGCGCTTATGGTAAAGGTACTGGTAAAGTTGTATTTGGAGAAACCGGAATAAAAGGGTTTCGGCGGGATGGTACAGCCGATGCGGATGCCCGTAAATTCCGCGGTATGACCGGCGTTGCTATCCGGCGAGAAGTAAATGGGCAGCCGGGGATCGTTGTAACCGTTCATATAGGATCCGATAGAGGCGTTCATGGAATTGTCGCCGTAGCTATTGGTGATCTGGTTATAGTCATTACCGTTTGCCTGGCTGGCGAAGATGTTGGCATCGTCGGACGGGGCGCTCATGAGACCGCCTGTGGCGCCAAGGGCGGTTTCGGCCTGGGCCTGGGCGGTGGCGGCGTCGATCTTGGTGAGGTGCATGGCGAGGCGAAGGCGGAGCGAGTTCGCGAACTTGAGCCATTTAGTATAATCGCCGCCGTAGAGGGCGTCATAATTCGCCAACGGGGTAGAACCCGGGTTAGCGGCGATATAGGCCGCGAGGTTGGCGGTGGCAGTATCGAGCTGAGCGAACATTTGGGTATAGATCTGCTGCTGCGAGTCGTAGGGCACGCTGACCAGCGAGGTCCCGACCTGGCTATAGGGAACGGGGCCGAACTTGTCCGTAATGCGGTCGATCGCTTCCACTTCCACGATAAGGAAGATGGCCCAATAGTCCGGATTGTTCTTCTGGACGCCGGAAATCGCGACTTTGTTTTTGATAGGGCCTATGAGGTTGGTATAGATGCTGGTGAACGCTTCGGAATTCCAGCCATCGATGAAGACATAGTCGGCGTTGTCGAGGGCTTTTCCGAACATTTGGTCGGGCATGGCATAGCCGCAATAGTCGTCGGCGTTCAGGTTCTGACCGATCTGGTAACCGTCGTCGGTCATGTACATGATCTCCTGCTCCAGGGGGATGAGCAGGGTCGACACCTGGACTTGATCGTTCGCGATACCCGTGGGATCGGTATTGTAAGATTCGAAATTTTTCGTGCAGCCGCTAAGCGTTGTCACCAGGAGGGTGAGCAGGCCTATAATACGGGTGACTTTATTTTGCATTTTCATTTTTGTCATTTTTAAAATACTACGTTAAGCTTCAGGCCAAGATTCCGTGCGGAGGGTAAATTGAATACGTCGACACCGCCGAGGCTGTTGCTGGTCGAAGAGGTGATCTCCGGATCGTAAGGCGCTTTCCGGGAGATGAAGAACAGGTTCCTGCCGGTAAGCGATAGCTTTAGGCTCTTCAGCGCGTTCGTATGTATCGGCAGCACATAACCGAGCGCGGCTTCGCGGAGCCGGACGACGGTGGCGCTGTAGACATATTGACCCAGGGTGGCGTTACGGCCGCCGATGAAGGTATACCAGTTCTTGGGGTCGATCTGGGTCACGGTCTTACCGGTGCTTTGATCCACGCCATTGATGGCCACATAGCCTTTGTCACGGGCATCGCCGCTGACCTTGGACACGCCATAAAAGTCGAGCATGCCCTGCATCACAGATATGACCTGTCCACCGAATTTTCCGTCTACGAGGACGTTGAGGGAGAAATTGTGGAAGGTAAACGTGTTATTCCAACCCAACGAGAATTTCGGGTTGGGATTGCCGACATCGGAAAAGCCATTCAACACGCCGCCACCTTGTACGGGGAAGTAGTTGCCGTTGCCATCGGGGTTGAGGACGAGTCGGCCCTGGGCGTCTTTGAGTAGGGTCTGTACATAGAGATCGCCAAACTCTCCACCTTTCGCGACGTAGGTATCGTAGTTGCCATTGCCGGGAGTAAGGTCGGCCAGATCAATACCTGCTTTGGAGTCGATGTCGATGACCTTATTGATATTCTTGCTGGCGTTGATGGTCGTCGTCCAGTTAAAGTACTTCTGCTGGATGACGTTGTAGCCGAGGGTTACTTCGATCCCCTTGTTCTGGATATTACCGGCGTTGATATTACCCGATCCATAGCCGGAAGCAGGTGGGGGCGTGATGCCGATATCCTGGTTAAAGGTATTGGTCTTATACAGGGTGAGGGCAAGGGTGAGGTTGTCGCCCATGAATCGGGCGTCGAAGCCGGCTTCCCAGGCTTTTGTCTGTTCCGGTTTGAGGTTGGTAGGCGCGGCGGTATTGAGGACCGTGTTGCTCGCCGAAGTCGAGTTCACGGGGTTGGTCTGGTATTGGCCAACGGTGTTACCTACCTGCGAATAGGAGCCGCGTACTTTCAGGTAGCTGATGGCCTGCGGCAGGGTCGTCATCTGGCTGACGATAAAGGAGAGACCTGCCGAGGGGTAGAAATAATGGTCGTCGGGCGTGTAAGAAAGATTGGAAGACCAGTCATTCCTACCGGACAAGGTCAGGAAAGCGTAGTTCTTGTATGCGATATCTACGTTGCCGAATACGGATTGGATCTGGTTGTGATAGGGCTGGAGGGTGCTTACATTGCTGCCGTAAGCGCCGCTGCTATTCCCCAGGGTCACAGGAGGCGCCACTTCGATGTTCTGGATGGTCCAGAGGTTGGGGAAGAAGAGGCCAAAACCCGAACCCGCGCCGGGGCCGAAGCTGATGCCGCTGGTGATGCCATCGTTGATGCTGGTACCAAGAACGCCGTCCACTTTCCAATCCTGGTTGACAGGGACATTGAACGTCGCCAGGATGTCGCCATATTTCGAGGTCACGACGCGGTTGGAGCCGTTCCAGGAACCGTTGCCGTTAGGTGCGGCCAGGGGAGCCAGGGTACCGGCCCAATATTTCTGGTTGGCATCATCGTTGATCCGGTCCACCGTACCGCGCGCCTGCAGACTGAGCCATGGAGTGAAGTCATACTTCACGCTGGCATTAATGAGGATGCGGTTGCGGATATTCTCGTTGGTATTGCGGTTGATGATCCACCAGGGGTTCTGTTGGACGTCTTCCACGAAGGGCCAGTTCTGGGTGGTGGCGCCATTGCCACCAACGACGGGCGGGAACTCGAATTGTTTTTTATAGGGGCTGATATCCTGGCCGCGCGGGTAGAAATAAAGACCCGTGAGCGGGTTGGAATAGAAGCCGATGGCCGGGCTGTTGTTCAGCGTCTGGGTGATGTAGTTCACGTTCCCGTCCACGGTGAGTTTGTTATTCAGAAATTTGGCCGTCTCATGGAAATTGAAATTGTTACGGCTCAGTTTGTTTTGGGGTTCTACACCACGGGCGTCGGTATTGGTGTAGCTGAAATAGGTCTGCGATTGTTCGGAGCCGCCTGCGAGACTTACCGAGTTGGTGAAGTTCTCGCCGGTCTGGTAGAACTTGGGCAGGTTATCGGGTGCGCTGGAGATCGAAGGACCCCAACTGTCTACCGCTCCTGCCGAAGTCTGGCCGTAGTGGTTCTGAAATTGAGGCAGGTAGGCGTTCTTGTCGATCGAGGCCGAAGAATTCACGTTGATCGTAGTCCGGCCCGCCTTGCCTTTCTTGGTGTTGATGACGATCACGCCGTTGGCCGCCTGGCTGCCATACAATGCGGCGGCGGAGGCGCCTTTGAGGATGGTCATGCTTTCGATGTCTTCCGGGTTGAGGTTGGAAATACCGTCGCCGCCTTCCGGGTTGCCGCCGTAAGTACTACTCATTGGCTGCCCAAAGGGGTTACCCTCGTTGGAGATGGGCACGCCATCGATCACGTAAAGGGGCTGGTTGTTGCCGCCGGTAGAGCGGTTGCCACGGAGGATGACCTTGGTGGAACCGCCGATGCCGGATGCACTGGGCGCGATGTCCACGCCGGCGATCTTGCCGCTCAGTGAATTCATGAGGTTATCGGTCTTTGCGGTCAGCAGCTCATTGCCACCGATCTGTTGGGTCGAATAAGTGAGTGAGCGCTCTGTGTGTTTGATCCCGAGAGCGGTTACGATGATCGCGTTGAGACTCTTGGAGCCACCGGCCAGCTCGATGGCGAGGTCGGAGATACCGGTGACCGTCACTTCTTTTGTAGTGAGGCCGACATAAGAGAAAATAAGGATGTCACCAACCTTCGTGTCGAGGCTAAAGCGGCCTTCGGCGTCGGTGCGAATGGTTGTTTGTGCGCCTTTGACCGAGATCGTCACGCCGGCGAGCGGTTGTCCCGTCTCGTCGCGAACCACCCCTTTGATGGGGGCTGCGGCGGCGAGCAGCGGGATGAAGGTTAAGAATAGCAGCAGATGTTTCATTTACAGCAGTTTTTGATTAAAAAAATGAAGCTTATTTATTGGGGTCCGGGTGTTTTCGGGGGCGGATCGGGTCTATCGGGAGCCGTCACGATGAACAAGGAGTGATGGCTGGTGACGAACATTGTCTTGGGATCGGCGCTCAGCGTGATACCGGTAGGGCGTTCGGGTGTTTTGAGGGTGGCGACCCGGGCGCCCATGGGGTCGTAGACGTAGACCTCTCCATCGGCGATGTAGACCTTGCCGCTGGCGTCGGTGGCGCTGGCGAATTCGCCGCGTTGGGCGAAGTAAGAGAGATCCGACAAGAAACCGTCGGCGTCAACCTGCAACCGGACGGTGCGTTTGTCGTACTCGTCGGCCGTATAAACGGGTTGGCCCGGATGGGCGGCGGCGAGGGCAGTGGACCGGGCCAGGTCGTAGACGACAGGGATAATGGTCACGCTGTCGGGCGCCAGGAAGCACTGCAGTGGCCGTTGGACGGATACGGTGTTGAAGTCGTGGTAATCGCGCCAGCGGTGTGCCGGGTAGAGGGCTGTACGCAGCGGGTGGATACTGCCCATGGGTACGGTCGGCAGGAGGCGGATGGTCTCGTCTGGATTGTTGGGGTCCACACTATACGCCCAGACGGCGAAGCCGGAGTTGCCCCAGCCGCTAAAGGAGGTGCCGGCTGCGTCGGGCGGGTTCGAAAAGGTTTCGCCTGTACCGGGTTTAGGGCTGTATTTGAAGACGACAAGCAGGTTATCTTTTTGGTCGCAGGCCAGGGAAAGGGGTTCCCAGGGGTAATCGGCGATGAGCGTCGTGGTACGGGTTGCGGGTGACCAACGGTAGATGCGGCGCAAGCGGGACTCGCAGAAGTAGACATTGCCCTTGCTGTCGGTGCAGGGGCTAATGGCGAATTCGAAGCCGGTGGCGAGGAGGGTCGCCGCAGGCGCGGGCAGCGTCGCGGCCGGGGATGGCTCTGCCTGCGCGCCTGCAGGTTGGGTGGTGCGAAGATAGAGCCGGGCGAATTCCCAGGAGCGGATCTCGCTGTTGGCGTCGATATCATAGAGAGGCGCCGTAGTAGTATAAATTGTCTGGCTATAATTGTGGACGTTGAGGAATTCGATATCGCCGCCGCCCCACCTGCGAATGGAATAGGGATAGGGCTTGTCGACGCGGATGACGCGGAACATATAGAGGTTGGCGAAGCTCAGGTCATGGCTGTCCTGTAATTCCATAGGCTGACACTCTGTCGATTCGCGGCTCTCCTCCTCAAGCTGTAGCGCATAGACCTTCCAGTGAGCTACCCCGTTAAAACGGACCTCGTTGCGAACGTGATGTTCTACCGAGAGGGCATAGATATGGCCGGGGGTGGACGTATGGGAGATATAGACGCCGGAGGTAGCGAAGGTATTGGCGGACCAGATATCCTTAAACGTGCCGCCGCCTTCGTTGGTGACCCAAAGGCTCCAGTATTGTGTATCCCAGTCGCGGTCGATGCCGTTTGTGGCGGCAGGGGCGGATCGGGGCTGTAATTTTGCCGGAAAGGCATCGCCGGGACTGAGACCGCCATGGCCGCCGATGAATTTTACGTCGTTGAGATAAGAGCCGGCGCCGGATTGCCATTTGCAGGCGACGGCGCGGGGGTTGGAGGCTCCGGTGGATAGGCCGATGCCGTTTATAATGTTGGTACCGCCGCGGGGTGTCTCCACGAGGGGCTGGGGTCCGCCAAAGCCGCCGAAGGCAGGGGTATTATCGGTGATGAGCAATTGGGTGGCAATGGGGTTGAGACCGATGAGGATGGTGTTGGCGTGCAGGCGCAGGGGGGCGGTGAGGCGATACCAGCCCTGGGGGAGGTAAAGCGTCGGGTAGTGGTCGATGGCGGCTTGAATAGTATGGGTATCGTCGGTGGAACCGTCCCCTTTGGCGCCGAGGGACTGGATATTGGTCCAGGTGCTCATATCGGGGAGGGCAGGGATATCAGAGGGAGCCGGTGGCGGGAAGACGGTCAGGGCTTGGATGTCCTGTGTTGTCTTGTATTCCGGGTCGGACTGTTCGTCGTCGAGTTGGAATCCGTCGGTGAGGCTGCGAACGAGATACGTTTGGGCAGGAGCGGTCACCTGTCTATGGCTGAGGCGGCCGATCGTGAGAATGGGGGTATTGCGACAGGCTATGTTGCGCAGGTTCACTTGATTGGAGGCATTACCGTCGTTGCCGATACGAATGGCGGCTTCCTTTATATTGTCGAAGCGGCAGTCCTCCATGAGGAGCTTTTCATGGTAGTTGGAATCGATCTCGATCACGATGGGGACGTCCTTTGCCTGAAGGCGGACGATGGTGAGGCCGGCCTCGCGGGTGCGGATGGCGGCGCGGCGTTGTCCCTGGAACCAGATGTCGACCATCATAAAAGGCCAGCCCGGGGAGGGCTTGGTAGTATAGATGCCATAGTCGCCGCCGAAGAAGCGGACGTCTTCCATCTCGTTGCCCACGTCGTACAGGCCGGCCTTGCCGTTGCCGGCGTCAATGTCGACATGGGAGATAAAGCTATGTTGGGCGAAATGGGTTCGCAAGGCTACGGCTACCGGGTTGCCATCTTCGATACGGAGGTTGACATTAGAGAGGGCGCTGTAAAAGGTGGAGGCCCCGGCGTCAGGGACATGGCCTGTCGAATCGGGCAGGCTGCTGGTGAACCAGAACATATAATGTGCCTGCCCCTTGTCTGCAGCGGCGGGAATCTCGAAGCCAGGGGAGTTGCGGCCGAGGACGATAAGGGGCCGGGTCTTACCGTAGCCGATGAGACGGACGGCGGTTGGGATATAGATCGTTTTGGATATGAGGTATTTCCCTTCGGGAATAAAGACGATGCCGAAATTGTAACGTGACTTGACGGTCCGGATAGCTTGCTGGAGGGCGTCGGAAACATCGGTGCGGCCGTCGGCGGGCGCATCGAAAAAGACGGCGTTCCGGTCTTCGGGTTTGCCCGTATAGACCGATCGGCCGGGAGGTGCGGCTGGAGCGGAGAGTTGAATAAAAAGGCCGATGGCAATCGCCATTGTGCAGGATTTTCTCATAGCTTTAAACAAATCTAATCGCTGGCGTAGTCGGGTGTTATTTAATGGGCCCTACTTCACCACTACCGAAAATAAAAAGGCGAAAGGGCTGTTTTTGAGCGGAAGTAGTGGTAATGTAGGGTTGGAAAAATAGCTATTCACGCAGCTTTATAAGATCATTGCAAACATGACCAAAACACGAAAGTTCCTGATTGTCAGTCATGGCGCCTTTGCCGGTGGCATTCGTTCGGCTTTGGAGCTGATAGCGGGCGCGGTAGGGAACCTATATGTTTTGCAGGCCTACCTGGAGGAGAACAAACCGGTGGAAGAGGAGCTGGCGTCCATGCTGAGTGGTGTAGGAGCAGACGAGGAATGGGTGGTCTTTACCGATCTGCTCGGCGGCAGCATCACCAATCAGGTGCTGCGGGTCGCGGCCGGCCTGCCGGGGGGCCAGTCCGTCCATATAGTGGCGGGGGTGAACCTGCCGTTGGTGATAGAGGTGGTGCTTTCCGATCCGGAGATGCCGGTGGCGGAGGTGCTGGCAGAGGCGGTAGGGCGGGCCCGGGATCAATTGGTCTATGTAAACGGATTTATTTCTTCACCATCCAACGAAGGGGAAAATGCTTAAACTGGTAAGGATCGATGACCGGCTTGTACATGGGCAGGTCGCTTTTACCTGGACGCCGGCGCTTGGGGCCGATTGTCTGGTGGTGGCCAATGACCGGGCGGCCAAGGACGAGTTTCTAAGAATGACGATGGGGTTGGCCAAGCCTGCGGGCACCAAGTTGATGATCCTGACGATTGCCGCGGCCATCGCCTATATTAATGATGTGCAGAACAAGGGCCAGGGGCTTTTAGTCCTGGTGGACTGTGTGAAAGACGCCCATGCCCTGGCGGAAGGTGTGGGGGAGCTGCGGAGCATCAACTTTGGGGGTATCCGCGTCAAACCCGGGGCGAAGCCGGTGACGAAGGCGATTGCCCTGACCGAGAACGACATCCTCCTGGTCCGTGAGCTGCTGCAGAAGGGGATCGAACTGGAGGCGCGGCAGGTCCCTACCGATAAAAAGCAACCGATCGATAATTTAATCTAAGTGCTGACCTATTTACTTATTACGCTGATCATATTTTTCGGGCATTCGGAGGATCTGCTTGGGACCACGTTACTGAGCCGCCCTCTTGTGCTCGGCCCGCTGGTCGGGCTAGTACTGGGCGACATGCACCAGGGTATCATCATCGGCGCGTCGCTGGAACTGATCTTTATGGGAAATATAAAGGTCGGCGCGGCCATACCGCCGGATGTCGTCACGGGGGGTGTCCTTGGGACGGCTTTTGCCATTATGAGCGGAAAGGGGACCGGTATTGCGCTGGCCCTCGCCATTCCTATTTCGATCTTAGCGGAAATGCTGTTGAGCGCCTTGTTCGTGACACGGAGTGTCTTCAATAAACTGTTCGAGCGTTATGCCGCAGCCGGTGACTGGCGGGGAGTAGAGCGTTTGCATGTGGCTTCGGGGTTCATGAAGCCTTTGCTGATGGCATTAGTGGGATGGCTGGCGTTGCAGTTGGGGTCCGGCGCCATGAAGACGTTTTTGGACCGAATACCGGACTGGGTGAATACCGGGTTACAGGTAGCGGGTAATTTGTTGCCGGCGTTAGGGTTTGCGTTGCTGATGAATCTTTTGTTTCATAAACGAGTGGCGCCTTATTTCTTTTTGGGGTTTTTGCTGGCGGCCTATCTGAAACTGCCGGTGATTGCCGTGGGCGGACTGGGGGTGATCATCGCTGTATTGGTGACCGGGGGTAAGGGCGAGGGGGGTGGTGACCCGGGGGGTGGCGAGGCGCCGGCGAGCGGCGTGATCGCGAATTCCGAGCTGCGGAGGGTTTTCTGGCGGTCGATGTTGCTGGAAGCGAATTTCAATTTCGAGACGATGCAGAATACGGGTTTTGCCTTTGCGATGCTGCCCGTGCTGAAGAAACTATATAAGACTAAGCAGGCGATGGCGGCTGCACTGAAGCGGCATCTGCAATTATTCAATACCAGTACCTATGGTTGTACGCTGATCCTGGGGTTGGCTGCGGCAATGGAGGAACAGAACAGTCACGACGCGGAATTCAATGACGAATCCATCAACGCCGTAAAATCGGGTCTGATGGGGCCGTTGGCGGGCGTGTTCGATTCGCTTTTCTGGGGTACGCTGAAGGTGATCGCGGCCGGGGTGGGCACCTCGCTGGCACTGAAGGGCAATCTGTCGGGGGCGATTCTTTTTATCCTGCTTTTCAATGTGCCGCATCTGCTGTTGCGTTACAATCTGACGTTTATCGGTTATACTGCCGGTACCCGTTTTCTGCAACGGTTGTCGCAGAACAATGTAATGGACCGGTTGAAGGATGGGGCGGCCATCTTAGGTTTGATGGTAGTGGGAGCCATGCCGGCTACTTTGATGAATATCCATACACCGTTGTCGTTCTCGGCTGGAGACGCGGCCAGCTCGCTACAAGGGATACTCGATCAGATCCTGCCGTCGGCATTGCCGCTTGGGCTGACCTTTTTGGTTTACTATTTTATAAAGCGGGGGGTAAAGACGACGCCGCTGTTGATAGGACTGTTGTTATTGGGATTTATTGGAAGTATAATACATGTGTTGTCATGAAAGGCATCGGAGTGTCACAGGGTATAGCGATTGGCAGGGCCTGGGTAATGCGGCCGAAGCGGGGGCACGCCAGCGGACAGGTATTAAATGACCTGGCGGCCGTCGAACGGGAGATCGAGATCTACCGGGTGGCGGTTTCGGAAGCGGTGACGACGCTGGAGGCGATGATGGCCAGGGCAGTGAAGGCTGAAGCGGAGATACTGGGTATACAGGTCGAATTATTGCTCGACCCGCAAATGGAAGAAGAAGTGACAGGCATGATCCGGGAGGACAGAGTGGCGGCGCGGGATGCCATCCTGAAAGTTACGGAGCAATTGATGCAGGTCTTTATCAATATGAAGGATGAATATATGCGGGCGCGTGCCGCGGACATCCAGGATGTGGGCAACAGGGTGGTGCGGGTGCTGGATGGAGAAGACGTGGCGATGCAGATGGAAGAGGGGGAATGGATCGTTGTCGCCGAAGACCTTTCGCCGTCGGAGACGGTTGGATTGGATGCGGAACGGGTATGTGGTTTCGTGACGCAGGCCGGGGGTGTGACTTCCCATGCGGCTATTGTCGCGCGGCTGCGTGGTCTTCCGGCGGTCGCGGCATGTAGTGGGGTACTTGGCGCCGTAGCGGATCGGGACATCGTGGTGCTGGATGGCGTGAGCGGAGAGGTTTTGATCAATCCTTCGATTGGTGAGCTGCAGGTGTACCGAAAGAAGCAGAAGGCATTTGCCGAGCGGCTCAGGGTGCTGGAGCAGCTGAGGGATCGTTCTGCGGTGACTACAGATGGGGTCAGGATACAACTCCTGGCCAACATCGCCACGGCGGAGGACATGGAACAGGCGCTCGAGCAGGGCGCCGAAGGGGTGGGTCTGCTTCGTACGGAGCTTTTATTCATGGACAGGGATAGCTTGCCTTCCGAAGAGGAGCAAGTGGAATTTTATAAACGGGTACTGTTACGCAGCAACGGCCTTCCGGTGACGATACGGACGCTGGATATCGGAGGGGACAAGCCCCTGCCCTACCTGGGACTGGCGGAAGAGGCCAATCCTTTTTTGGGATATAGGGCTATTCGTATTTGTCTGGACAGGGTCGATATTTTCATGACGCAACTGCGGGCCATTTTGCGGGCCAGTGTATTCGGGAAATCGCGGGTCATGTTCCCGATGATCGGGAGTCTCGATGAATTGGTGCGGGCAAAAGCGGTGTTGGCGGAGGTTCAGCGTGAGCTCAGGGCCGCCGGGATAGCCTTTGATGAAGAGATACCGGTAGGGATCATGATCGAAGTTCCTTCGGCCGCGCTGACGGCCGATCTGCTGGCGCCGGAATGCGATTTTTTTAGTATCGGCACCAACGACCTGACGCAATATGTGCTGGCGGTGGACCGGATGAACGTTAAAATTGCCGCCTTATACGACTCTTATCACCCGGCGGTGTTGCGGCTGGTGCTGGAAGTGATCGAGCAAGGGCTGCGGCAGGGCATCCCTGTTGGGATGTGCGGGGAACTGGCGGGTGATCCGCGGGCAACTGAATTGTTGCTGGGGATGGGGCTACGGCAGTTCTCGATGAGTGCCAATTCTATCCCGGTCGTAAAGGAGGTGATCTTGCGGAGCAAAGCGATATGATCAAGAAAGCATATACAATCCTGGCGCCGGAGGGCATGCATGCGCGGCCCGCCACGGCGATGGTCAAGTTAGCGCGACAGTTCAAGGCCGTAATGTTTTTGAAGAATGGTGAAAAGACTTCCCGGTTGAACAGTCTCATTGGTATTTTGTCCATGGGTATCAAGGGCGGGGAAACGATCGAACTGGAAATAGAAGGCGTTGATGAAGGCGATGCGGTCGCGGCTTTTGATGTATTTTTTGCAAACCATTTAAAAGACTGGTAAGATGAAGATAACCATTACTAGGGATGAAGCCGCATTTGACGTTGCCGCTGCATGGCGGATCATTGCGCAGATGCTGGAGAAGTCTAATGCCGTGATCGGGCTATCGACGGGTGCTACTACGGGGGGCATGCACCGGATCGTGTCGGAAATCCATGCCCGCTATCCATTTGATGTGTCGGCGATCACCTTATTCAATGTGGACGAGCTGACCAACCTGCCGCGGGAGTACGTGGGGAGTTGTTATACCATGATCCTGACACAGCTGGCGGCGCCGTTGGGCATACCGGCGGAGAATTTTATCATGCCTCCTACCCTGTCGGCGGATTTTGTGGCGGAGGCCTTGTTGTTTGAGCGGCGTCTGGCTGAACGTGGGGGTGCCGACCTGCAGATGCTGGGTATCGGTCTTAACGGGCATATCGGGATCAACCAACCGGGGACGCCTTTTGAGAGTGAAACGTGGGTGTCGCCGATGGACCCGGATTTTGAGGCGAAGGTTCGGCGGGAGACGAATGTTCCGGCGGATACGGTGTTAGGGGGATTGACGCGGGGCATCAAGAATATCATGCAGACGAGGAAGATCGTGCTGGTCGCCAAGGGGCCTCATAAGGCGGCAATCATCGAGCAGGCGGTGTTTGGGCCGGTGACGACGGATATTCCCGCGTCGGTGGTGCAGCTGCATCCCAATGTTGAGATATTGGTGGATGAGGCCGCGGGGGCTCGGATTGCGGAGCGCGCGGCGGCGAGGGAATGGGAGTGGTAAATGCGTACAATTGGGAATCGGATTCCCAAAAATACGGGTTCCCTGGTAATCAGGGTTTTGTGGATGGCGGTTGGTTGTCCATGGCGGTGAGGGCCTGGAGGAACCAGGCGGCATGGGGGAGCCATTGTTCGGTCCAGCGCCATTCGTTGCCATTGTCTTCGGTGCGGAAGTCGATGCCACTGCCGTCGCCGTGGTCTTTGGCGCCGGTGATGCCGTTGGAGATGCCGCCTCGTTGGGAGCCGTGACCATAGTTGGAGTGCATGTATGGGACGTTGTGGGCGCCGAATTGGTACATGAAACAGATGTTATAGGGGTTGCAGCCCAGGATCCAGGAATATTGGCGGGCGGCGAAGACGGTGAGGGAGTCGTTTGAAGGTTGCAGGAGCCGGCGACCGAGGAGGGCGGCGGTTGCGAGGGAGGCGAGGCGGGCATTTTCGCCTTGCCACCACCAGCCTGTTTCGTTGTCATGGGGAATAAAGAAGCCGTCTTTTACTTCATTCTTGTATACAAAACTTTGACGCGCATAGCCGAAGGGGTTATCCACCTCGCCGGTGACGCGGAGGTTATACGTGAGGGCACGGTTGATGGTGTTGAGGGCGGGGTTGCGGTAGGCAGCGTCCGATTCCTTATCCAGGTAGCGGGTAAGGGCGACGATGGGGAGACCTGCATCGGAGGCGTGCCAGAAGGGGCGGCGGCCGTCGTCGGAAATAAAATACCCGGCTGCGGACATGCGGGCATTTAGATGGGCGGCGCGCATGCGGGCCTGGTCACGGTAATAGTTGCTGTCGGTGGCGATCCACAATTCGGTGGCAGCCATGAGCGCGCAGTAGTCGTCAATAATGTTTTCCTTTCCATCGTCGTCGTACTTTGTATTGTTGACGACGAGGTGGGCATAGCCTCTCCGGGCCGCATCGAGGTATTGCCGCGGCGTATAGTCGCTGCTTTTGCCCCAGCGGGAGATGCGGGCCAGTGCGGCGATGGCCATGCCGCCGCCTTCGCGGAAGGCGCATTGGTATTCGTCGGTCGTGACGCTGTTGGCGTGTAAGCCGACGACGCGGCGGGCGTCGGGGTCTTTGTTGAAGTAACTAAACACCGTCATATAGAAATAGCCGGCGGGGTCGAGGGAGCGCATGATGTAATCCGCGCCCCAGAGCGCTTCGGCGGTCAATGAGTCAACGAGGTTCCAGCGATTGAGTTGTTGATGGAGGTTCTCGCCGGCGTTTACCAGTGACCAGGTGACGAGCGGGATCTGTTGGGGGGACATGAAATTAGCATAGGCCAGGTGGGAAAAATATTTGCTAACGTCGCCGGAGGCGTCGCACCAGCCGCCGTGGAGGTCGACGCGGCGGTCGCTGCCGTAGAGGCGCAGTTGGCTGTCGGCTTTCATTTCGGGTGGGGTGTTGGCGCGTTGCTCGTGATAATAGTGGATGATGGAGGCTACCATGGGGCGGGCCCAGTCGGCGTCGCCGATGTCGAAGTATGCTGACCTGGGACCATCCGGACCAAATACTCTGCCTTGATCGAGAACCCGGGCGGGTTTTGTGATCTGTAGGTAATAGTGGCCGGGCTTGGCCAGAGTCGAAAAGTCGGCCTGATAAAAGTATCGACCGGGCGCCCAATCGTCAAGGTGCTGCGTGGCGCTTAATTTTCCGGAAAATAGGATGTTGGTATTGTCATCCTGGATAAAGAAGTCGCGGCTGGCCAAAGCCGTATCGCTACTGACGACGGCTACCTTGGGCGCCGCGGGCGGGAAGACGGCCTGGTTGACGGAGATCGTAGTGGTGGGTGGCATGGAGCGCGGCCGGTCGGCGGGGGCGGCGCCGAAATTGGGGTTGGGTTTATCGCCCATGTACAGGCGAAGTGTGGCGCCGGCCTTGATGATGCTATAATCGATATAGGATTTGGTGTAGGGGGTACCGTTGAGGGTGGCGCGTTGGATATAGATATTGTGTTTGCCGAAGTTTTCCGTCTCCATGGTGAATTGTTTCCCCTCTCCTGTTTGCATGACGGCGCGGCGTACCAGTGGTGTGCCGAAGACGAAGACGCCGTTGGCGGGGTTGACGGGATAAAAGCCGAGCGCCGACATCACATACCAGGCAGACATCTGTCCGCAATCATCGTTGCCGCAGAGCCCGTCGTTTTTGGCGGTATACATTTCGCGGGTGATGCGGGTGATCTTTTCGGCGGTCTTCCACTGGGCGCCGGCGAAGGCATAGAGGTAGGGAATATGGTGGTTGGGTTCATTGCCCTGTGCGTACATGCCCACGAGTCCCGAAATATCGGGAGAGGCTTCGCTGCCAAGAGAGCCGGTTACGGTGAAGAGGCTGTCCAATTTGGTGATAAAGGGTTTTTCGCCTCCGAGGAGCTGGATGAGTCGTTCGACATCCTGCGGGACGAGCCAGGTATATTGCCATGCGTTGCCTTCGGTGTAATCGCCCCATTCGTGGATGGATTGAAAGGGACTAAACGGGCTGCGAAATTGTCCGTCGGCCAGGACGGGGCGCATGAATTTTGTGGCGGGATCGAAGTAGCGGGTGAAGAGCTCTCCTCTTTTTTGGTATTGGGCTTCGTCGTCTTTATGGCCCAGGCTGGCGGCCATGCGGGCGATGCACCAGTCGTCCACCGCATATTCGAGTGCTTTCGATACCGATTCGCGTTCTTTGTCGGCTGGAATATAACCCTCCTGTTTAAGATAGTTCATGCCATAATCGTCACGGGTGGAGGAAGCTTTCATCGCTTTCAGGGCCAGGTTGCCATCGAAGCCGCGATAGCCGTTCAGCCAGGCGCCGGCGATGATGGGCACCGCGCTATAGCCAACCATGCAATCCGTTTCGCGGCCCTGCAAATGCCAGATGGGCAGTTTGCCTTGCTGGGTGTAGATCGCCAGCATGGTGTTCATGATATCGTTGATGCGATCGGGCTGGATCAGGGTCATCAATGGATTGAGGGTACGATAAGTATCCCAGGTCGAGAAAATGGTGTAGTTGTTGTATGGCGCGTGCACGATGACCTTTCCATCGGTGCCGCGATAGGTGCTGTCGTGGTCGTTGTAGAGTGCGGGCGCTACCATCGTGTGGTAGAGGGCCGTATAAAAAACCGCACGTTGGAGGGAATCGGCCGCCTCGATCTTGATCCTGTTCAGCTCTTCCTCCCATTTTTGATTGCCCTGGCTAACGATCTGATCGAAATTCCAGCCGGGGATCTCGGCGGCGATATTGGCGAGGGCGGCTTCACCGCTTGTGTTGGAAACGCCGATCTTCAGGAGGACGGTGGAAGGTGTCTTCTGAAAGGAGATAAGCCCTTTTACGGAGTCGGCTTCCAGGGAAAGTTCATTGACGGGTTTGTCGCCCTTTAGCAGGGTGAAATCCTTCAGCGGGAAATTGGTGCGGATGGCGAAGTAGATGCGTCTATCCTTGGCCCACTGGGACGAGTTGCGCCAGCCGATCAGGGTCGAGTCGTCCAGCCGGAGCAGGTGTGCGTAGATCTTCGGATGTTGCCAGCCGGCGTCGAAGTTACCCTGGAAGAGGTCGACGATGATATGTCCGGTCCGGTCTTTTGGAAAGGTATATCGATGAAACGTTACGCGTTCGGTGGCGGTGAGTTCAACGCGGACGTGATGGTCTTTTAGCCAGACGGAGTAGTAGGCGGGCCTGGCTATCTCATGGCGGTGGTCATAGTGCGATGAATAACCCGATGTAGGGTTCTTCTGGGTGCCCGGCTCTGTGCGGACGGCGCCTGTATAGGGCATGATCAGGATGTCGCAGAGGTCGGGGATGCCGGTGCCATTGAGGTGGTTCTGGGCAAAACCCTTTACTATACTGTCGGAATAGTGGTAGCCTGAGCACCAATCCCATCCTTTGTTAATATTGGTGGGGCCGACCTGTACGGCGCCAAAGGGTACGCTGGCGCCGAGAAAAACGTGGCCATGGGCGCCGGTGCCGATATAGGGATCTACGTAGGAAAGAGGCGCTGCCTCTTTTGGCGCGTGGCCGTCGGGTTGTTGTGCGGAGAGGGTGAGGGTGAGGATGCAGGCCAGAGAAACTGTGATAAACTTCATGGGCTAAAGATAGGGAGAGCGGAGTAAATTGCATTCCTTTTAATGGCGGGATTATGAGCAGGTATTTTCAAGCGGCGTTGGTGCTGCTGTATGTATTGTTGACCATCTTTGCTTTCGAAGTCGTGCTGGCTGTCTCCGGCTGCCGGCTTTCGGTAGTCGTACAATGGTGGATGATCGTGGGCTGGCTGGGTTTCTGTTTTGGGTCGGCCTATGTGTGGGCCGGGGTCTTTACTTTTTTGCATGCGCATTACCGGAAGCCCTTGCGTGGCGAGGAGGCAAGGCTGTCTCCGGCAATGGATGAGTTGCTGCAAAAGGCGGAGAGCAAGCGGCGGGTGCGGGTGTGGATCGATGAGTCGCGGGAATTGAATGCCTATGCGACGGGATATCACACGATCACTATCAGCAGAGGGCTGCTGGAGGATCTAAGCCCGGTGGAGCTTCGGGGGGTGCTGGCGCATGAGCTGGGGCATCTGCTGAGCGGCGACACGATCGTCGCGACGGCGTTCCTGACGGCTGGCCTATTACCAAAGGCGGTTTTCGGGGCCTGTCGTGCGGGCGTTTTTTTGTTGAGGTCCGCGTTGGTGAGGGTCAATATCCTGGCCGGAGTCGTGATCCTGCTGGTCATCGGCGTCCTTCTGGATCGTGCCCATTTATTGAAAGCTGTGGCGGCGGTGTTGTTGTTCGTACTGCTGTTTATGGTGCTAAACAGGGTCTTTAAATTTTTTGCGTTGATGCTGGGCAGGCAAGCGGAATACAGGCAGGATGCCTTTGCCTTCAGGCTTGGTTATGGGGATGGGCTGCGAAGGGCGTTGGAGCGGCTGGCGGCGAGTGAGGAAGGGACACCGAGTCGTTATTATATTGTGATGCATAGTACACATCCGGTGATCTTTAAGAGGATAAGAAGACTGGAGAAAATGACATAGCTTGCGACCTAAAATTTCTACTGTTGTCATGCTAAAAAAAATCGTTTTATTTAGCGCCCTGGTGGCTTTTGTCGGTGAGGCGCGGTGTCAGTTCATTGATAAGGTAACTGATCCAGTGGACTTTGTTAATCCACTCATGGGGTCCCAATCGACGGCCGATCTTTCCAGTGGCAACACCTATCCTAGCATCGCGTTGCCCTGGGGAATGAATTTCTGGACGCCGCAGACGGGAAAGAACGGCGACGGATGGCAATACACCTATACAGATAATAAGATACGGGGTTTCAAACAGACCCATCAGCCTTCGCCGTGGATGAATGACTATGGCGAATTCAGCATCATGCCCGTGAATGGAAGGCAGTTTACGGAAGAGTCGAGGGCCTCCTGGTTCTCTCACCAGGCGGAGACCGTGAAGCCCTATTACTATAGCGTATACCTGGCCGACGAAGATGTGACGACCGAACTGACGCCGACCGAGCGAGCCGTACGGTTTCGTTTTACTTTTCCGCAAACCGACAGCGCCCATGTGGTGATCGACGCATATAACAAGGGGTCGTATATCCGCATCATCCCAGGCGAGAACAAGATCGTCGGGTACAGCACACGCAACAGCGGCGGCGTGGCCAAAAACTTTAAAAATTATTTTGTCATCGTTTTCGACAAACCCTTCACTTCGCAGCAAACCTGGAAAGACAGTGTGCTCAGTGACGCGATGGAGTTGACGGACAAACATGTCGGGGCCATCGTGGGATTTAGCGCCGATCATCGCGGGACCGTGATCAATGCACGGGTAGCTTCTTCGTTTATCAGTATCGAGCAGGCCGAACAGAATCTGAAGGAGATCGGTGACGACAATTTCGACCAGGTAGCAAGTAAGGGCCGGGCTGTATGGAATGAGGCGTTGAGACGGGTATCCGTAGAAGGCGGGACGATCGACCAGATGAGAACCTTCTATTCCTGTCTTTACCGGATGCTTTTCTTCCCTATGCGGATCTATGAAAAGGACGCCAACGGCCACATCGTACACTATAGTCCTTACAACGGGCAGGTAGAGCCGGGGTATATGTTTGCGGGGACGGGCTTCTGGGATACGTTCAGGGCACTGTATCCATTTCTGAACATGGTCTATCCTTCAATTGTCAAAGAGATGCAGGAGGGACTGATCAACGATTATAAGGAAGGCGGCTGGCTGCCGGAATGGTCCGATCCCGGCTATCGCAGTGTGATGATCGGCAACAATTCGGCTTCGGTCGTGGCAGAAGCTTATCTCAAGGGCGGGCGGGGCTATGATATTGGCACGCTGTACCAGGCGTTGGTGAAAGACGCCAACGCGGCGGGGCCGATCGAAGCAGTAGGGCGGCAAGGGGTAGAGTACTACAACACCCTGGGTTACGTACCCTACGATGTCCACATCAATGAGAATGCGGCGCGGACGCTGGAATATGCCTATGATGATTTTAGCATCTACAAGTTGGCTAAGGCCCTGGGGCGGCCGGAGTCTGAGTTGAGGGTGTACGCACAACGCTGTTTGAACTATAAGAATCTCTTTGACCCCGGGCACAAGCTGATGCGCGGGAAGAATAAAGACGGCAGTTGGTCCACGCCCTTTAACCCTTTTAAATGGGGGGATGCATTTACGGAGGGGAATAGCTGGCACTATACCTGGGGAGTATTTCATGATATCCAGGGGCTGATCGATCTGATGGGTGGGAAGAGAGAGTTCGTGAAAATGTTGGATAGTGTTTTTGTGATGCCGCCCGTTTTTGATTCCAGTTACTATGGAGAGGTCATCCATGAGATCCGGGAGATGCAGATCGCTGGCATGGGTCAATATGCGCATGGCAACCAACCCATACAACATATGCTCTACCTGTACAACTATGCGGGTGAACCGTGGAAATGCCAGTATTGGGTGAGGGAGTCCATGAAAAAGTTATACC
>Ga0302325_10002958_pt1 | contig 40683 bp, 49 predicted proteins | sample Palsa_T0_2_FD_201948 | JGI IMG/M metagenome (GOLD analysis project Ga0302325, IMG submission 201948) | Peat permafrost microbial communities from Stordalen Mire near Abisko, Sweden - Palsa_T0_2 | ecosystem: Environmental > Terrestrial > Soil > Palsa > Peat permafrost | place: Sweden: Abisko...
CCTAGTCAAGCCTCGGACATAGCTTCGCGATGGCCACTCGCAAGGAAAGTCGAGCCATCGCTCCGTTAATAGTGGCGCGAGCCATAGTTGCGAACGGCTCATCCAGTAGTTTGAAACACTATCGGTCATTCTGTTTCAGCCGGGGGTCTAATGCGCGAGTCTTCTCAGAGTCTTAGTCTTTTCAATCGCTCCGGAAGTCGGAAGTACCTCAACACAGCCGAGCGTTGGCGCTTTATCGCAGCCGCGCGCCAGGCGCCAATCAAAGCGCGGCATTTCTGCCTAACCCTAGGTTATAGCGGTGCACGCATTTCTGAAGTGCTTGCTGTTACGCCAGCTGCCTTAGATGTTGAGAGCTGCGCTATTGGCATCCAAACGCTAAAGCGGCGGAAGGCCGGGGTTGTCCGGCACGTTCCATTGCCGTCGCACTTGTTGAATGAATTGGAGTGCGCATTCAGTATATGCCAGTCGCAGCGCGAGCCGGAGACGGCTAATGAGCGCATCTGGCGCTTTAGCCGAACGACCGCATGGCGATATGTGAAGGCCGTGATGGCTGCGGCTGATATTGGCGGTACGCCGGCGATGCCGAAAGGCCTGCGCCACGGTTTCGGCGTCAGCGCTTTCCAGTCAAATGTACCGCCGCATCTGGTCCAACGGTGGCTCGGGCACGCTTCACTGGAAACGACCGCGATCTACGGCGATGTTGTTGGCTCAGAAGAACGGGATTTCGCGGCGCGAATGTGGGCGAGCTAGATTATCCACTCGTGGATCTCGACCGATGTCCGCTTCTGTCTGAAACCGACCGAATTGCAGCGCCGCAGCGAAGTGACGTTATGGGCCAGGAGCCGACATTTTGCATTGCAGTGAAATAGAAAGCTTTTTGCCGATCACTGATGCGAGGGTCGCACCATCGATCAGCAATGCCCGGCTTTGACAGGAGGATGAGACTCTCGCCGTCACTCAATCGCGGAGAACAGCTCTTCCGTCGGCAGTCGCCTCGCCCGGAGGCGCGGTGTCCGGCGCTAGGACCAGTTCCGCGTCGTCGACGACGTAGCGGACATATTTGTAGTCGCGGATGAAGCTGATCCGGCCGGCCGTCCACTCCACCCACATCAGATAGCTGGGCTTCACCGCCGCAGCCTCCTCGTAGACCGCGATGACCTCGCGACCGTCGAGCCAGGCGGGGGCGAGCCGTACCGGGGCGCTGCGCGAATAGATGCCGAAGAACATGCCCACGTCGGCGGCGCCGGCGCGCAACGGATGTGTCGACTGGACGAGCCGCACGTCGTCGGCCAGCATCGCGCGCAACGCATCCCAATTGCGCTGGTTGAACAACGCGACATAACGGGCCACGGCAGGTGACGGCGGGCGCGGCGTTGGTTTCGCCGGCGCATGAGCGTTGATGGTTTTCAGCCGGGCCCGGCCGCGGGCTAGATGAGCCTTCACCGCATTGACCGTGAGATCGAGCATGGCGGCGATTTCTTCCAACGACTGGTCGAGCACGTCCTTGAGGATCACTACGCTGCGCTGCATGGTTGGAAGCTCTGCGAACCGAGACACCGCTGTTTCGACCGCCTCCCGCCGCATCATCACCTCCACAGGATCTGGAATGTCCGGATCGGCGACCTCCTGGGCCGCCTCGATAGGCTCGGCCGGGCGGATCGCGCGGCTGCGCAAGAGATCGAGCGCACGGTTGTGGGCGATGCGGAACAGCCATGAGCGCATCGGCGCGCTCTCCTCTAGCTCGTCGAGCGCAACGAAGGCGCGGGCGAAAGTGTCCTGCACCACATCTTCGCCGTCGATCACCGAGCCCATCAGCCGCGCGCAGTAGCGGTGAAGCTCCGGCCTCAGCTTTTCGACGAGCGCTAGGAACTGTGCCTGGCGCGGCGTTGGCGGCTCGTTGGGTGACGAAGGTGGGCTCAAGCTGCCGCTTCCTCGAGGACCGTGATCCCGGTATCGCCCTTGAGACCGAAAGCGACGGCCTTGGCATATTTTGGGTCGTCGAGAAGCGAGACAACTTTCTCGCCGAACTCCCGGGGCGGTAGCGGCGCGCCGAAGCGTGCCAGGAATTGTTCGGGTCTCATGCCCATAGCGTGCGCGTAGGCGTTGGCGCCCGCGTCGCCGACGCCGGTACCCCCGATGATCTGCAACGGCACGATCGTCTGGAAGCGAAGGCCGAGGTTCTTCTGTTGCGAGATGCCGTTGGCGTATCTGGCCATGGTCCAGAGCATACGCTTGGCGCCCGCATAGCCGCCTGACATCGGGGATCCGTTCACGGCGGCGCCGCTCGATCCGACGAGGACGCGACTGCCCGGCTTGAGCGGCAAATTGAGCGCCGCCTGCAACCAAAAAAGCCCGGCCTTGACGTCGGTGTCCCAGGTCGCGGTGAAATCCGCCCAGCTTAGCTGGTCCAACCGGCCCATCCGCGGGGTCGCGCCGGCGTTCAGCACCACGATATCCGGACGCACCTCAGCGAGAATACGCTGCGCGGCCTCCTTATCGGTGACGTCGGCCGGAATCACGGCAACGCCGAGCCTCTGCTTCACCGCTGCGAGCGCGGCCTGGTTGCGCGCCACGACGGTTACCCCGGCGCCCCGGTTAACCAGAGCCTCGACGAGCCCGAGGCCCAGGCCTCGGCTGCCGCCGGTTACCACGATGGTCTTGTCCTTAAGGCTCATTTGCTTGCTCCTATGTCTCGTGACTGCCTGAACCTAGGACGTTCGGGACCACGGAAAAGAGTCACCGTGGCCCCTCTACCTCAAGCCGCCGCTGCGGCCGCGCCGAATCCCACTGCACTCCTCTGCGCGAACTCCTGGAATGTTGTTGGTTTGACGTTGAATAGCTGGTGGGTCGAAAGGTCTACCTGCGACTCAATCCCGCCTTTCAGTCGCTCCTCAACCTGCCTGTCCAGCGCATCTGCAATCTCCAGAGGGACGCCGTGGGCTATCAAGGCCTGCCGGCGCTGAATTGGAGATATTGCGACGTACCGCACCGTCCTGCCGACGGCGCGCGAAATGCGATCTGCCATTTCTGTCATGGTCAGTGCTTCCGGGCCGGTCATGTCTAGCCGCGCGCCTTGATGTCCACCGTCGCGGAGGAGCAAAAAACCCACCTTGGCGACATCGACCAGGTCGACCGGATTGAGCTTCGTGGCGCCTAGCGCCAAATAGAATGCACCATCCTGGATGATAGTCGGCGTCTCGCGCAAATATTCTTGCATGAAGCCGGTTGGGCGCAGCTGAGTCCACGCGAGGCCCGACCTTTCGAGATATTCCTCAATTTCCTTGTGCATAAGACCAAAAGGAAATGTCGTATCAGGCCGAGCATCCAAACCAGAGAATTTGATCACGTGGCGAACGCCCGCCGCCTTGGCAGCGTCGATAAACGTGTTTTGCGTTTCGACCATATCCATGAGAGGAGCTGAGATCATGAGGATTCGATCGACGCGGTCTAGCGCCGGACCCAAGGTGCGCCGTTTGGACATATCGCCCTCGACGATTTCAACAGTCGGGACTTTTTCGAGCCCCGCCATCTTTGCCCTATCCCGCACCAAGATCCGGACAGGCACTCGCTCGCGTACGAATTCGTTGGTTATGAATGAACCGGCTGTACCGGTCGCTCCTGTGAGAAGAATCATCGCGGTTTCTCCTTAGGTTTCACTCTTCAGCGAGAGTGGGGCCAGTGAGGCTCATTGGCCTCCTGAATCTAAGACGTTCGGGAAAGGCCAAAAGAGTCACGGTGCCCTGCGCCGCGCAGTGGGCGACTCATTCACGTCCCTGAACGATCAGCTTGAAGTCACAGTGCAACGCATCGTAACGGCGCGGCCGATGTCGCTGATGGGTCAACAGCGGCGGATTAGACGCAGGTCCGTCGCGTCCGCTTTGCCCCCAATCGCGACCAAGTTGGTGCGAGCAACAAACGCCGTTACGGGCCAATAGCGACATTTTGCAAAGCGGCAAAGTCGTGAAAGAGGAACTCGAATATCAACACCCACGTCGATAGCGCTCACGTACCGGGTGAACTCGCGGACTTGCGTCTAAGCGATTGATGAAAGCGGATGATCGCTTCAGGCCGCGCGTTCGGCTGTGCCGAAGCTGACACCCTTTGCTTTCAGCCAGCGTCGGTAAGCGACAGACATGATATCGGCGCGGGTTGGTATTTCCTGGCGCGGATCCAGTGGCAAAAGCCGTGGTCGCTGGTTCTCAAGGATGATCCGATCTTGCAGAAAAATAAGTTGCTGAAAGCGCACGAGGTCGGCGATGGGCGTGACCTCGTCGATAATGAACATCACCAGATGTGCGCGCGACTCGGCAGGCTCAACCGGCTGCACAAACAGGCAGATCACGTCCCAACGGTTCGGGGCAAGTGGGCATGTCTTATAGAGCAAGGTCACAAATGGCGACGCCACGCGGTACATATACTGCGTCATGATCCCGCCCATCGCCGACATCGCGGCCTGCGGCTGGTAGAATTCGCACTGCGTCGCCCAAACTTCGTCGACTTCCCGACGTGTCTCTACTTTATAGGGTCTCACTTCGGTGTGCGGCTCGGCACCGAGAATGTCGGTATGGACGAATGGAAAGTGGGCCATGTCGAGGAAATTCTCCACAACGCGCAGGCCGGACGCGCGTACACCGATCGGTCCACACGGCACCCTTTGCCGGTCCGTTTCCCCGGCCTCCGGAATGTCAACCGGGTTGCCGGACGGCGCGCCGAGCGTCGTCCAAATAAAGCCATAGCGTTCACGAACGGGTAGGGCGGTACGGTCTGCCGTGCGCGTCACAATCACGGTACCGTCGGCGTCGCGCCTGGCTTCAAGGTCGCAGCTGAGCAGGCGGTAGGATTTGGTGACCGGAGTGATGTCGCAACCCGCGTCAATGACGTACCACTGATCGAGGGATGCATTCTCAATCGGCGCTGTTGATGTAATGATACACCTCCTGGCTTCCGCAGCGTTCAACTCTGGTAAATTCGATCCATTATCGCGCTGTGGCTGGCCAAAGCGCGCTCGACGTCGAAGTCGATAAATTCGCCGCGGCCGATTATTTCGCGGCCGTTGATAAACGAATAGTCGACCTTGAAAGGTCCGCACATGATCAACGCGGCGAGTGGATCGCGTTGCGTGCCCGACAGACCGAGCTGATTCAGCCGGACGGCGATAAAATCCGCGCTCATGCCGGGCGCCAGCACGCCGATGTCGTCGCGACCGAGCAGCGCGGCGCCACCGCGCGTCGCCATGTCAAGCGCATCGCGCGCGCTCAAGGCCTTCGGGCTGCCGCCGAAACCGCCGGGACCGCCGGGCAGCTCGGACAAATAGCGGGAGGGAGCGACGCGCTGAAGTAACTGCGCGAGCCGCGCTTCCAAGAACATGTTGCTGGTATCATTCGATGCGGACCCGTCGACGCCAAGCCCGACCTTGACCCCCGCCGCGCGCATCTGCCGAATCTTGGCGATGCCCTGACCGCAGCGCATGTTCGCCGATGGACAATGGGTCATGCCGGTGCCGGTCTTGGCAAATTTTTCGATTTCGGCGTCATTGAGAAAAATGGCGTGCGCAAACCAGACGTCGGGGCCGAGCCAGCCGACCGATTCTGCAAAATCGACCGACCGCATACCGTAGACTTTGGCACAATACGTTTCCTCGTCGAGGTCCTCCGCGAGATGAGAATGCAGATGCACGCCCTTGTGCGCGCGCGCGAGCTGCGCCGCCTCGCGCATCAATCCGGGCGTCACCGAAAACGGCGAGCATGGCGCAAGCACGATTCGGCTCATCGAATGCCGACTCGCATCGTGATAGTGATGGATGAGCCGCTCGCAGTCCTTGAGAATGACGTTCTCGTCTTCGACGCAACTGTCCGGCGGCAGTCCGCCTTGGCTTTGGCCGCGCGACATCGCGCCGCGCGCGGCATGAAAGCGGATGCCGATCTCGCGCGCGGCGCGAATTTCGGCATCGATGGTGGCATCGTTGGGCAGGACGTAGAGATGATCGGAGCTGGTGGTGCAGCCCGATTGAATAAGCTCCGCCATCGCCACCCGCGCGCTGACGTGGATTGCCTCGGCGTCGAGCTTTGCCCAGATCGGATAAAGCGTGGTCAGCCACACGAACAGTTCGTCGTCCTGGACCATGACGCGGGTCAGCGTCTGGTACATATGATGATGCGTATTGACCATGCCCGGCATGACGATATGGCCGGACAGATCGAGGACGCGGTCGGCCGGCATGGAGCCGATCTCATACGTCGTTGCCACCCGTTCGATAACGTTGTCGCGAACGAATAGCGCCCCATCCTTGATCTCGCGCCGCGCGTCATCGAAGGTTGCAAGATAATCGATGTTCTTTACGAGGATCGTCGGCATTGAGGTCTGTTTACGGGTTATCTCTGGTCACGGAAATACGGAACGCCAAGCGCGGCCGGCGCCGCCAACCGGCGTTGTAAGCGCTTCGACACGATCACAGGGATTATCATGCAGGCGATCGTGACGACATAGGGCAGCATCGACAGAAAGGCCGGCGGAACAAACCAGTTGCGCGCTTGGCCGACAAAGCCCAACGCGGTGATCAGTCCGAAAAGAAACGCGCCAAGCGTCGCGCTGTAGGGCCGGTAACCGGCGAAGATCACCAACGCGACCGCGATCCATCCGCGGCCGCCGGTGATGCCGTCGGACCATGAGGGCACGAATGCAAGGGTCAGATAGGCGCCGGCGGCGCCGGCGAAGCCCGCGCCGATCACGACGTAGATGAAGCGGATCAAGGTGACCGGAACGCCGGCGGCATCTGCCGCCGCAGGATTTTCGCCGACGGCTCGCAGGTTGATGCCGTGGCGCGTCTTGAACAGAAGCCAGTGCAAGGCGATCGGCAGGACAATCCAAATCACGTAGATGAGCGGATTCTGCGAGAAGATCGCCCTTCCAACGATCGGCAGATCCGACAAATAGGGAATGGTGACAGTGTCGAATAGCGCCTTTGCTGGCTGACCTGAATAAGAACTCCCGATTGAAGACGCCAGTCCAGTTCCGGCGATCGTCAAGGCCAGCCCGCACAAGGTCTGATTGGCGCGGGCCAGCACAACGGCGCCGGAGAAGATCGCGCCCGCGAACAGTGCAACAACGATCGCAACTAACAGTCCGAGCGCTGCGTACTGGACGTGCGCTACAGTGATGATTGCACTCACTCCGCCGAGCGCCATCAGTCCTTCAAGACCGAGATTGAATACCCCGACGCGCTGGCTCAGAACCTCACCCAAGGCGCCAAGCACCAGCACGCCGCCTGCGAGCAGCGCGGTGGCGAATACGCCCGTAATCAGCTCGATCATCGGATGCGCTGCCGCGCCGCGCGCGGGATACGATAATAGGCAAGCTGCTCCCCGACGGCGATGAAGAGAAGGATCAGCCCGGTGAGAGCGAGCACCTCATAGATCGAAACACCGTAGGATTGCAGCACAATTCCCCCATTGAGGATGATGCCCATCAGAACCGCGGCAGGCAGAACGCCAATGGGATTGCCTCCGGCCAGTACCGCCACCATAACGCCCAGGTAGCCGAAATTATTGGAGATACCGCCTTGCAGGCGATGCACGGTGCCGGTGACCTCGAGCATGCCCGCAAGACCGGCGAGACCCCCCGATAGCAGCATCGTTTGAAGCAGCCGGAGCGACACGGGGACGCCCGCGTAATGCGCAGCGAACCGATTGGCGCCAGCCAGACGCACTTCGTATCCCCACCGGCTATACGCTAGTACCAGGGCCATGACCACGGCGATAATGACGGCGACGACCAGTCCCCAATGCAGATCGCCGTCGAGCGTCGGGACCTCGTAGGGAACTCGCGCGGTTGCAGAAGTCACGGCTTGACCAGGATCCCGCAGCGGTCCGGTACTGAGATAGTTTACGAACAAAACCGCGACAAAATTTAACAAGAGCGTTGTGATGATCTCGTCGACGGCAAGATAGGCCCGCGCCAGCGCCGGGATTAGAATCCATATTGCACCGCCGAGAAAACCAGCGACTGCTAGCACTACAAGCATGACGCCCGGATTGCCGTGCACCTTCAGTCCGATTGCCGTTGCGGCAATGGCTCCGGCGTAGAACTGGCCTTCGCCGCCGATATTCCAGAGTCCAATGCGGAGCGTCACTGCTGCCGCGAGGCCGGTAAGAATCAGCGGCGATACCAGCAAGCCGAGATCCTCAAGTGCAAACAGGTTGCCGAATGAGCCGCGTGTGACGTTGTCTGCCAGCATTGGTACGTCGTATCCGGCCGCCGCAAACAGCGCGCCACCCAGCAAGAGTGCTGCGACCACGGAGACCACGCGCGTGGCGACGATGGTCCGTGGCTTGATGGATTCGACGCGATGGAAACGGAACATATCAGGCCACGGCTTCGGTCGGTATTGCCGCTGCACGCCCACCCATCAAGAGTCCGATCTGTTCGGCCTCTGCCTGCCGCGCCGCAAAAACTCCCATGATGCGGCCCTGGAACATGACGGCGACCCGATCGGCGATGCTGAGCAATTCTTCCAGCTCCTCGGAGACCAGCAGCACGCCGACGCCACGGTCGCGCATCTCGATAAGATAGCGCAGCATCGAATCGATCGCGCCGACGTCAAGGCCGCGGGTCGGATATGCGGCGACCAGGGCGGTAGCCGCAACCCGCATTTCCCGTCGCGCAACGAGTCGCTGCTGATTCCCGCCGGAAAGATTGCGAACCGGCGCGCGCATGTTTGGCACGATGACGTTCGCGTCGTCGACGATGCGACGCGCCAATGCGTTCACCGCGCTCGGAATGAAAAGCGGCCCGCGGGCGATCGGCGGTTTTCGATATTCGCGCAGCACAGCATTATCGGCGACGGCCATCGAAGGCGCTAGGCCGGTGCGAAGCCGATCCTCCGGCACATGGCCGATTCCGGCTTCGAGAAACTCGGCAGGAGATGCATGGTTCATCGTCCGGCCACGAACCTGCACTTCGCCGGCAGTGATGAGACGAGTCCCAGTCAGCACTTCCGTCAGCTCACGTTGGCCGTTACCCGCGACCCCGGCGATGCCGACGATCTCGCCGGCATGCACGGCGAGATCCACCTCCTTGAGCGCAAGCACCCCCTGCTCGTTAAGCGCCGACACGCCGAATAGCTGCAACGCCACGGAGCCGGCGCTGCGCATGGCATCCTTTTCGCTGGCGTGCGGCAGGACGATTTCGCGCCCGACCATTAGTGTCGCCAGACGCGCGTGCGTACATTCCGCGGCAGGCAAGGTCGCGACGTTGCGGCCAGCCCGCAATACCGTGATGCGATCGGCGATCTCCAGCACTTCGTCGAGCTTGTGGCTAATGAAAATCACGGCGTAACCGGTGGCCGTGAAGTCGCGCACCGCCCGCGCCAAGGCGGCGGCCTCGGTGGGCGTTAGCACGGCAGTGGGTTCGTCTAGGATCAGCACTCGCGCGCCGCGCGAAAGCACGCGCAAAATCTCGACACGTTGCTGTTCGCCGGCCGACAAGTCCTCGACGCGTGCTTCGGGACGCACCTCCAGCCCGAACCGCTTCGCCAGTTCGGCGGTGCGACGTTCGAGTTCGGCGGCGGTGACCCGACGCGGCGTCTCGTCCCAGCCGAGATGGATATTTTCGGCGACGGTGAATGCCTTGATGAGCTTGAAGTGCTGGTGGACCATGCCAATGCCGGCGCCAATGGCATGCATCGGTGACGTAAAATGGACCTTCGCACCGTTGAGCCTGATTTCACCCTCGTCCGGCTGATAGATGCCGGTGAGGATGTTCATGAGTGTCGACTTGCCTGCGCCGTTTTCGCCCAAGAGGGCGTGGACTTCACCGGCGCGAAGGTCGAGATCGATCGCGTCGTTGGCGACAAGGCCGGGGAACGTCTTGGTGATACCAACAAGCTCGACGACGTTCCGCGCCGGCGCTGAAGGCGCGGATACGTTGTCTGCTTGGCGCATGGCGAGCGCGTTAGCCCATTTTCAGGCCGGAAACGCCCTCGATCGGCCAATCCCAGTTGTACAGAGTCATGTCGTCCATCTGCTGACCCTTGGCGACACGAACCGCTCCATTAATGTCCTTGATTTCGCCAACGAAGGGCGAATAGCCGGTCAGCATCTTGTCACGGACGGCATCGGCTGCCTTTCGAGCGGCCTCCGGAACAGATTCACCCCAAGCATCGCGATCGATGCCCTTGCCGATGTCGAGCAGAATCTTCTGTTCGCCTTGCCATGTGCCGGCCAGACGCGCCTTGGCCTGGCCGACGTAGAAGTCGTCCCAGTTGACGACGATCGAAGTGACGTAGGATTTCGGACCGTACCGGCGGACGTCGGTATTCCACATGACTGCCGGGACACCGCGCTTTTCCGCAACCTGCAGATAGGCCGCCTCGTCCATGATGCCGAACAGGAAGTCGCAACCATTGTCGATCAGTGCAGTTCCGGCTTGCGCCGCGGCCTGCGGATCGAACCAGGAATTGATCAGGATCACCTGCATGGTCGCGTCCGGCTTCACCGAGCGCGCGCCCATTAGGAAGGCGTTGACGCCGCTGTAGACCGACGGGACAGGCAGCGAGCCGACGTATCCGAGTTTGCCGGACTTGGTCATCATGCCGGCAGCCACGCCCGCGACGTAGGTCGGCAGCCAATGTTTGACGTAGTACCAACTTCGGTTCGGCGCGACCGAGTGACCGTTGCACTCAAGCCAGGCGATATTGGGCGCCTTGTCCGCTACGCTGGTCAGGAGATCGCCATACTCTGATGTGATAAAGACGATGGTCGAGTTCTGCGCCACGAACTGCCGGAAAGTGCGCGTGGCATCCGCGGAATATGGGATCGTTTGAACTTCGATATACTTGGCCTTTGGCAGCGCCTTTTGCACCGCAAGCAAGCCTTGGTGATGTGTGAACGTCCAGCCCTCGTCGGAAATCGGGCCGACGTGGCCGAAAGAGATGATTGCGTCTTCTTCCTTTATCGGGCCGAACGTGGCGGCATTGGCCGGCCGGACCAGTCCCGTAGGAGCAAGCATCGAGGCGCTGGCCGCGCCCGCGAGCGAAAGCATTTGACGTCGAGAGGGGTGTTTCAGATCGATCATGGATCCTGTCCTCCAATAGTATTTGAAGCTTGCCTGCGTCGACTCGTCGATGGCGCGCCGGCGATTTCCTCCGAATGGCCATGAGAGTTCGCCAGCCATCGCGATCGTAAGTAGATTGCAACGTTCGCGTCCCTGGCAGTATGCATAAAAGAGCAAGTTATATGCCAATGAGTGCTCGCTTTTCGAAGGCTCCGCTTCGATGGCGAGCTAGGCTGGAATGCTTTAAGCGGCGCAATTCAAGTAGCCACCGCTGTGTCGTGCCTTAGAAATGGGCAGGTCGCCGATGATGCTTGCATAAATCTGCTGCGGCATTGGGGTTGCGTCGCCGGACCAGACGGTTTTTGATACTGCGCATGAATTTCGCCGACGACCGCTCCTCGAAGTCAAATTCATGATTGAGACGGCCAAGTTGGTTTTCTTCGGTCAATTTCGGCCAAGCAGCTTTCTCGACTTCATGCACCATCGCGCCGTGCGTCTCGCTCTCTGCGCCAGGCCGCAATCCGTGCGTGACGATGCAGTGGAAGTATACGTCACCGGCGAAACCGATCTCGTTGATGCCTTCGAAGTTGCTTGCACCCTTGGTCCAATCGACTGTTTGGTGCGCGATCATCGTCGCGAGAGATTGGCAGCGCCGCCGTTCTTGGCCGGCCACGGCAGAAATGAGCTGAGGAGCGTTCGGTGAGCGGCCACAGCTGGCATGCGGTGTCGCTCTCAAGCGGGATCGACGCAGGGCGCTCTGCGGGCAGCAGGCTGTTCGACAAGGAGATCGTGCTCTGGCGTGACACCAATGGCGTCGCGCACGTGTGGGAGGACCGTTGCCCGCACCGTGGCATGCGTCTGAGTTTCGGCTTTGTGCGGGGCGACCGCATCGCGTGCCTTTATCATGGCTGGCAATACGATACGGAAGGAGCGTGTCAGCTCATTCCGGCGCATCCGGAACTCAAGGTACCCGGCGCGATTCGCGTCACGACGTATCTTTGTCGGGAGCGCCTCGGAGTGGTGTGGATGCACGATGCTGCAGCCGCGGCGATGTCTGCCGAACTCGCTATCGAGGACCGAGCAGTGACACCCGTGCGCAGCATCCACATCGACCGTCCGTTCAGCGCCGCGGTCGAAGCGCTTGGCACCACAGGCGAGATATTGGACGAAACCATCGGGCTCTGGTCGCTCCGTGCCGACGGTCTGCCATTGTTGATCGCGGCGCAGCATTACGGTGACGCAAGAACCGCGCTCCACATCGTGATCGACGGCCCACTCGACGCTTATGGAAGCACCGCCAGGAGCGCGGCGGCAACCTGGGCGGAACAGCTCCGCCTTGAACTCGAAGGCGAGGCGACGGCCGCCGCCGATTTCAGTAAGCAGCGGCGAGCGCTGCCGTGACCGACTTGACGCTGCACGATTACGAACTCGATGACGACTGCTACAAGGTCCGTCTTTTTCTGAGCCTGCTCCAGCGCCCCTACAGCAAAGTGGCAGTCGACGCTTATCCCGGGCGCGAACAGCAATCGTCCCGTTATCTCAAGCTCAACCCGCTAGGACTTCTTCCGATCTTGACTGACGGCGATCTCGTGCTGCGCGAAGCGGAGGCAATTCTGGGTTATTTGGCGAGCAAGTATGACGGCCGAAACATCTGGTTGCCGGCCGAGGCCGCGCTGTTGGGACAGGTGCTGCAATGGCTTGCCTTTGCGAACGGACCGTTAAAGGCGGCTTCGAGCGCGCGTCGCCGCGCCATGCTCGAAGAAACAGGGATCGACGATTCGGCGCCGCGCACCGCCCATCATGCTTTTCGTATCATGGAAGATCATATCACGAAGTGCGAGTTCGGTGGCAACGGCTGGTTCGTCGGCGGTGCGGCCACCGTCGCCGATATCGCGCTGTTTCCTGCGATCGCCCTGAGCCGCGACTTTGGCATCGACCACGATGAATTCGCGGCTTTACGGCGCTGGATGGGTCGCGTGCGGACCCTTCCGGGATTTATCACCATGCCGGGAATTCCCGCCTTCTACTGATTTTACGCGCGTGATCGGTCGCATCGCGCCAATCCGATTGTGGAGGAGCGAACGTGAGTACCGGCGCATCAGGAGCGCCGCTGACCGGCTCGGTCTTGCCCGGGTCTGCCGTTGAGCGCGTCTCGCTCGCGCGCGAATACGATTTCATCGTGATCGGCGGCGGCTCGGCGGGCTGCGTCGTGGCGCGAAGGCTCGCGGAACGTTCGGACGCGACCGTGCTGCTGATCGAAGCGGGGCCTTCAGACGTCGGCGTTGACTTGATCGACGATGCCAGCCGCTGGACGTCGCTGCTGCGCGGTGCTTACGACTGGGGATACGATTATGCACCCGGCCCTCATGTGGACGGCCGTATCATCGGCATTCCGCGCGGCAGGGTTCTCGGCGGGTGCAGCAGCATCAACGCGATGATCTGGTATCGCGGTCATCCGTCAGACTATGATGCCTGGCACGCGGCCGGTGCAACGGGCTGGGACTTCGCCGCCGTGCTTCCATATTTCAAGCGGGCCGAGGATTGGGAAGGCGGCGCCGACACATGGCACGGCGCCGGCGGTCCGCTTCGGATCGAGCGGCCACGCGACCCCCATCCGATCGCGCTCGCCATGCTCGATGCGGCGCAAGAGCTTGGGATTCCGCGCATCGACGACATGAACGGCGCCACCAACGAAGGTGTGACCCTGGCGCCCCTCAACGCCAGCGACGGCGCACGCTGGAGTGTCGCGCGCGGCTATCTGCGCCCGGCGCAGCGACGGCCGAATCTGACGCTACTGACCGGGTCTTTGGCGACGAAACTCCACTTCGAGAGCCGGCGTTGCGTCGCCGTGACACACGGCACGGGCAGCGCCGCGTGCGTCACGCGGGCGGCGTGCGAGGTCGTGCTGTGCGCTGGCGCAATCGACACGCCGCGCCTCCTGATGATGTCGGGGATCGGTGATCCAAATGAACTCAAACGCCTGGGCGTTTCGCTCGCCTGTGGGTTGCCCGGCGTCGGGCGCAATCTCCAGGACCATCCGCTGCTGATGGGCATCAACTTCGCCGCGCGGCAGCCGCTGGGGCCGGTACGCGACAACGGCGGCGGCAGCATCGTCAATTGGAAAAGCAGAACGGGACTACCGGGTCCCGATCTCCACGCTTTCGTGGTGCAGGGTCCCCATGCTGGGCCGCAGATCGCCCAGAGTTATCCGATGCCACCGGACTGCTTTGCCATCTCGCCTGGCCTGATGAGATCGAAGAGCCGTGGATATATGCGGCTTCTGGACGCCGCGCCGCGCGGACCAGTCGAACTGCAGCCGAACTATCTGAGAGAGCAGAGCGATGTGGACGCGCTCGTCGAGGCGGTCGAGTTCTGCATGGATCTTGGCGCTACGGCCGCCCTTGCACCGTGGTTGAAGATGCCGGTTTCGCCCGACCGCCGCCTGTCGCGGCGTGAGCGCGAAGCCTTCGTGCGCCAGGCTTGCGACACGTTCTTCCATACCTGCGGAACATGCGCGATGGGCAATGACGAGCTGGCGGTCGTCGATGCTACGCTGCGGGTCCGTGGAGTCGATGGGCTGCGAATCGCCGACGCGTCGGTGATCCCGATCATCCCTTCATGCAACACTAATGCGCCGGTCGTTATGATCGGGGAGCGAGCGGCCGACTTCATTGGCGGCATCGCAGAGCCGGCGCGCGTGCAGACTGGATTGATAGATGAGCGGGTTTGAGAAAACTGCGGCGGGCATGTGATATGACCAAGACCACCGATCGTGTGGCGCTCGATCAATGGTATGCGATCGCGACGCTCGGCGAATTCAACAATCATCCGAAACGCACCAGGCTGCTCGGTCAGGACATTGTTTACTGGCTGGGGTCCGATGGGCCGAATGTTCGCGAGATCGGCGCCGACGGCCGGCCTGGAAAACCTCTGCCGGTTCGCGAACGCTATGCGTGCCTGTGGACGACGCTTGGTGCGCCGCGCGCCGAAATATTCGATATGCCGGAGGCTGAAGAACCCGATCGCCGCGTCGTGATCTGCGGCTGGATGACGATGCGCACGTCGGGCCTGCGGCTCGTGGAGAACTTCCTCGACATGGCGCATTTTCCTTACATCCACACCGACGTGCTTGGCGCCGAGCCCCACACTGAGGTGCCACAATATTCCAGCGAAATCCGCCGCGATGTCGATGAGGTTTGGGCGACCAACTGCCAGTTCTATCAGCCCCAGATCGTGGTCAACGGGCCGGGCGGCATGGTTCAGATCAACTATCGGGTGCCGTCCCCGTTCGTCGTCATGCTCTACCGGGTATGCCCGTCGTCACCCGGCCGGCTCGACGTTATCGCCATGTTCATCCAACCCATGGAGCAGTGTCTGTGCCGCGCCCAGCCGGTCATGTATCTGGTGGACGACAAGGCGCCGCACGTTGATCTCTTGAAATTCGAACAAACCATTTTTCTGCAGGATCGCATCATCGTCGAAAATCAGCGGCCGGTGCTGCTGCCGCTTGAGCCGCGCAGCGAAATTCCAATGCGCGCGGATCTCTCGTCCGTTACCTATCGTCGCTGGCTGAAGGAGAAGGGAATCCGCTACGGCACCGCCGAAGGCGTAAGCACTTCGTTATCGATGAACAGCACCGAAGCGTGACGAACTCAACTGTCCCGCCATCGACGTGTTTTCTCGATATTCCGGCATGTATCTTGCTGACTTTTTTATCAACCCGTATAGCGATTCTTAGGCTGCGGTGAAGATTATGTCCGACCACAAGCGGTTTATGGCGATGGTGATCCAACAGGCAAACGCCGATGCCGTGGCCGGAAAAAACTACCAGGCCGAAACCTTCGCCGAATTCGTCGGCCGGAGTTTAACGCTTATCACGGGCGTGCTACCCGACCGGTGCATCAACCTGTGTCACAACACCAACGTCACATTGACGCGCTAGGCGATGAAAAAGAACACCGTCGACAAAGTCATTGCTGGACTGAAGGCCGCCGGTGTGAGCGTCGTCTGCTATCTACCGGATTCGCTGCTGAAAGAGCTTTATCCCGCGCTCGATCGCGATCCTGATATCCGCACCATCCGAGTCCCCAATGAGGGCGAGGGAGCCGGCATCTGCGGCGGTGTCTGGCTGTCGGGCAAACGTGCCGCACTGGTGATGGAGAATTCGGGCCTACGCGCGTCGATCGAGCCGTTGGCGCGCATGGGCATGGGCGCGGGAATCCCCGTCATAATGATTATGAGCCACCGCGGCGATCTCGGCGAGAACAATTGGTGGGCGATCCCGCACGGCATGACCATGGAACCGCTCCTCGAAGCAATGCGGATTCCGTATCGCGTCGTAACGGACGAGGATGCGATCGAGCAGGCGATCAAGGACGCTTACGCCTGGTCCTATGCGGCGTACTATCACTCGGCCGTCGTGCTGTCCGGGAGTGTCGTGCGATGACGCGCTTCGAATGTATGAAGCGGCTATCGGCCAAACTGAAGAACGAGCTCGTTATTTTATCGCTCGGCGCCAGCGTCGATGAATGGTACAACGCCGCGCCCCACATGCGCGACGCCAGCTTATTTCAGCAACAGCTCGGTTGCGTGACGCCGCAGGCCTTTGGTCTCGCGGTCGGATTGCCCCACCGGCGTATCATCTCCCTCGACACTGACGGTGGCATCATGTTCGACCTCGGCATCTTCGCGACGCTCGCCAACGAACAGCCGGCTAACCTACTGGTCGTGGTGTGGGACAACGAGTGCTACCAATCGATCGGAGGACCGCCGACGCATACGGCCGGCCGCGTCGACCTCGCGGCGGTGGCACGAGGCGCCGGTATCGAGCACGCCTATGCGGTTCGCGCCGCCGATGAATTTGAGCGTCATTGTGCGCAGGGACTCGCTGCGACGGCGCCTTACGTGATTGTTGCCAAAGTCGAGCCGACAGTCGAGCCGCGGATCAAGCGCAAACATAGCGACGGCCGGGAGGATAAGTACATCTTCGTCCGCCACGTCGAGCGAACTGAGAACATCGTCATCATGGGGCCGAGCGAGCACAACTAACCAAACGGCTGGATCCGTTTTCATTTGTCGCGGCTCGTTGGCTTTAGCGCCTTAGACCTCGCGGGGGACGACCGCAACAACGCCGTCAAATGGATTCCAAATTTAGCAAAGTCACTCCCCCAGTTGCTGCATTGCATCGACGGCTCACGCACAATCGACGCGATGGGTCATTTTCGACCGACCTATTGGTATGATGGATTTTGCGGTTATCGCTGGAAACTTTCGGGAACTGTGAGCCGAGGATCGCGCTTGAGTCCGCGTCCGCTTAACCGATCTGAGGAGAGTTGTGTGGCCCCGCGTGCGTACTGGAAAGGTTTTCTGAAGTTGTCGCTTGTGTCGTGTCCGATCGCATTATTTCCCGCGACATCGTCACGCGACAAAATCAGCTTTCATCAGCTCAATAAGGATACTGGGCATCGTTTCCGCTATCGCAAGGTCGACGAGCAGACCGGCGATGAGGTTGAGCAAGCAGACATCATCAAAGGATATGAGGTCGAAAAGGGCCACTACATCGAGCTGACATCCGATGAACTCGAAGCCGTCGCGATCGAAAGCCGGCGAACAATTGAGATTGATGAATTTGTCCCAAAGGGAGAGATCGACGAGCTCTATATGCGCGACCCCTATTTCATCACGCCGGACGGCGAAGTAGGCCAGCAGGCGTTCGCCGTCATCCGTGAAGCTATCCGCAAGGAAGGAATGGTCGCTATCGGCAAGGTCGTGTTCACGTCGCGCGAGCACATCATCATGCTCGAAGCGCGCGAGAATGGCATGATGGGTGTCACCCTTCGATACCCATATGAAGTTCGCGCTGCAAAGGAGTATTTTGACGATATCGATAAAGAGAAAATCCCGAAGGACATGCTGGACCTTGCGCTCCACATCGTCGAGACGAAGAAAAGGAAAATTTGATCCGTCACGGTTCGAGGATCAATACGAGGATGCTCTCAAAGAGCTCATCGAAAAGAAGCGCAAGGGGCAGAAAATTGAAGTACCCAGCGCGCCCTCGAAATCCAACGTGGTCAATCTAATGGATGCCCTTCGCAAAAGTATCAGCGCCGACAAGAGTTCCGCCCATCGCAAACCGACGGCCAGCAGCAAACCCCATCCGCCAGCCAAAAAGAAAGCGCGCCGCGCATCATCAACGCACCACCGTCGTGCGGGTTGAAAACGGAACGCGTCATCCCCATCAACCCGGGCCGCCTCGGCGGAACATTTCGTGATCGATGCGAATTAGTCTCCACCCGATCGCGAGAAGGTGAAGCCATGCCTGCAAAAGACGGTCCTAAGGTATTTCACGCGACAATGCACGTGACGCGTATCGAAGAATGGTTCGTTGAAGCCAATTCGGCAGACGAAGCGAAGCAACTCCTGGAGAGCGGTCAGGGAGAGCGTGCTCACCTTGGCGAATGTTTGCAGATCGATTTCGCGGAACTCAGTAATTGATCGGCGGCGCAGGTGCTCTCCGCTTTGCCGGGCTGGCAAGACAAACTGAGAGTGTAGTTTCTTTCACCACATGCCAGCCCCAAGTATCGCCATGACATCTTCCACAGAACGCGCCTGGGACATCATCGAGAAAGTCGGCATCTGCATGCTCACGACCAAGACTGCCGGCGGCAAATTAAAATCGCGACCTGTGGAGGCGAGACCCGACCGGAGCGAAGGCTGCATTTATGTCGTAACGGACGTGCATAGCGCCAAGGAGCATGAAATCGACAGCGATCCCCATTTGGGTTTGACGTTCGTCGATCAAAAAACGAATGCCTATCTCGCGGTTGCCGCGCGCGGCACAGTTAGTTCCGACCTAGCCAAGATCAAGCAGTATTGGAAGACGGCCGATAGCCTGTGGTGGGAAAGTCAATCTGATCCGAACGTATGCGTTGTTCGCGCGGAGCTGATTTCCGCCTCGCTGTGGGATGGCCCGAGTTCGAAGGCTGTGGAGCTTTTCGAATTTATTAAAGCCAAAGCTACAGGCGCAAAGCCCAACCTGGGTGAAAATAGAAAAACCGATATTTCCTTCGGTGTGCGCTGAGTAATCACGTGCCGGGCGAAGCGGCTGTCCGAGTTTACATTTTCGCCTATTTGCAATCTCTACTCCGTTACAAAGGGTCAGTCCGCGATCATGGAATTGTCGCGCGCGCTGCGAGACAGGACCGGGAGTCTGCCGCCAATGCCCGGTGTATTTCCTGATTATCTTGCACCCATAGTGCGTACCGCACCCGACGGCGTGCGCGAACTAACGCTGGCGCGGTGGTGCATGCCGGAGCACCACAGTTTGGCGGCGCACCGATCACCAATATTCGCAATACCAAGAGTCCTTGCTAACCAGCCCCGCTTACTTCGCCTGGGCCAGGAAGTTAGTCACGCTGCGCGAGGACATCACCCAGCCGCAGGTATGTTTCCATTCCGTCCTTTGTGTGATCCAGAATATCAGCCGCAGGACGCCAGGCGCCTTTTTGGCCGAACAGAACCACAGCGGATCCGCCAAACTTAAAGACGGATTTTTCTTCACCGCGGCGGAAGGGAACATCTTTCTTATGCACTTGAACGATGCGACCGACCGATAAAGCGCCCACTTCAACGAAACCGAGCAAGCCAAAATGTTCGGTCTGAAGAAGCTGGATATGGCGCTCATTGCGGAAAAGGATGTCCGGCTGATTGCGAAGCGCCGTCGGATTTACCGTCCAGAGCCGGTGCCCCAACTGGGCGTGGTCGATTACGCGGCCGTCATCCGGGAAATGCAAATGGTGATAATCGACCGGCGATAGCCGTGCGAGGATAACGGGACCGCCTTCAAAGCGTCTGACGCGAGATTCGCTTCCAAGCAGGTCTTCGGGCACCAACGCGGCCCCTTTGACAGGAAATCTTGTGGCCGCGGTGATCTGCTCCCAGCCGAAGTAGCGGCCTTCCCCAAAGGCACCCATCTCGTTTGGATCGGTCGGAAAGCTGCGCTTTCCAGGCAAAAACCGGCGGTCAAAGAAGGCCGCATAGCTTTTGAACGGCCCCGGCTCAAACTCCGTCATATCGATTTGATGCTTGCGCACGAATGGCTCGATCTTACGCGCGCTCCATGGCGTACTCTGCCAGAGGGCTACGAACCAATCATAGAGCGGGTGCGCTTCGAGCCACTGATCCCTTGCTTCACTGGGATGGCTTTCATAAGTCGCGGGACTGTCGTCCATGAACTCCTGAAAGGTCTGGCCACGACTTCGATCAAAGACGGTAAGGGGTGTCGGCGTGCTCATGCGCTGAAAAAAGTGAACCTCACGGCGAAAAAGAGTGTCCCAATTAAAAAAATGCGCCGGCCATCCTAGCCTACGGCTGTCCCTGCCCGCCAGAAGCTCCGTAAACGGCACCAGTCGTAAACGTAGCGTCGGCGGAGGCAAGCTGGACGTAGATCGACGCCAGTTCGGCCGGTTGTCCCGGTCGCCCAAAAGCGCTCTGGCCACCAAATTTTTCGAGCTTTTCCATGCTTGCACCGCCGGAGACCTGCAAGGGCGTCCAGATCGGCCCAGGCGCCACGCCGTTTACACGAATACCTTTCGGTCCAAGCTGCTTGGCGAGCGACTTTACATAATTCATCGTCGCCGCCTTGGTCTGCGCGTAGTCATACAGATCAGGCGTCGGATCGTAGGCTTGTTCCGATGTTGTGCCGATGATCACCGCCCCTGGCTTGAGATGGGGCAACGCGGCTTTAATGATCCAGAATGGCGCGTAGATGTTCGTCTTCATGGTCGCGTCAAACTGCTCGGTCGTAATATCGAGAATAGAATCGTGCGCTTGCTGCCGCCCCACGTTTGAGACGACAATATCCAAGCCACAAAGGCCCTGCACGGCATCAGCGACGAGTTTTTTACAAAAGGCCTCCTCGCGCAGATCGCCGGGCAACGCCAAACCGACGCGGCCTTCTGCCTTGATGAGCTTGATCACTTCCTGCGCGTCCGGCTCTTCGTCCGGATAGTAATTGATGGCGACGTCGGCACCTTCAACCTCTGATCTCGCTTGTAATGGATCAGGGGTCGCGCACATGCCCGAATACCGCTTTTATACATTGAAGAGCGACGACAAGATCGCGGGGCCGCCGGCCACGATGGTTTGCGATTCGGATCAGGATGCCATCAAGGAAGCCAAGGCGCTGCTCAACGGGCGCGACGTCGAGATATGGCAGGCCGCGCGCGTCGTCATGCGGTTAGAGTCGCATGCCAAATAGGCCGCCTTAGTTGTAGAATCGTTCCGGAGTGACCGTGGCACAGTTGACGAATGAGAAGCACAGGCAATATGCGCGTTATGCCGAGCATTGTTTGCGAATGGTGCCGACGACGGCAGATCAGGAATACGACGCGGTTCAACACGAGATGGCCTCTGAATGGCTGAAGCTCGCAGACTCTGTTTTGCGTGCATTGAACCGAACGGCTCGTTGAAAAGGAGACAATTGTACGTACTCGTACAGTCTCGACGTGGAACTTGGATAGGCGCAGCCTCCACGGAAGCTAGGATCAGTTCGCTACGGGGAAAGGAACTGCCCATGTCACTGAACCTGACTTATAACGACCTATGTCCGAGGTGCGGCAGGCCGACGGTGCGTTGCGCGATTGAGCGGCATCCAAGCCGAAACGACATAGCGCTTCAGGACTTCTACTGCGGAGACTGCGGCCCCATTAAAACTGTTGTTCTCTCGCTAAAGCCCGGTAAGCCGGCATCGGAACTGGCCGCGTAGAACCCACACCTGCGTTTTGCGGTAAATGGTTTTGCACCGGGGCTATTCGGGTGACACCAAGGCTATAGATAAAAGGCCCCGGTCTGCTGCCGGGGCCTTGAAAGTGATTTTGATTAGTGATCAAGCGAACCGGGCTGCTGAACGCTGTCAGACGGGCCGGGAGATGAGTCCGGGCTCGTCGACTTGTTCGGCATGCGCTGCGTGGCAGGAGGGGTGGTCCCCTTGTCACTCGTCGGACCCGGGTTGGTTTCACCCATCGATGAGGACGTGCCGTTGGTCGGGACACCGCCGGAGCCGGAACTCGTTTGGGCGTTCGCTGTCGTGGCGACGGCAAAGATAGCGACCGACGCAGCGGCGAGTAATGTGGGAATACGCATTCGTGTCTTCTCCTTGAGCTTTTCGCTCTGGTTCAAAAATTGGCGGGTTTGTTCAAATTTTTCATCCGCCATTAAGAACAACGCGCGAAACGCCGCATGGTTCTTCAGATTCGCATGAGAAAACGGGAAATCTACCGAAAGCCCGCGAATGATCCGGGCGGTTTTGCTTCGCTGCACTTTTTCGCACGTCGTTCCCACTCAGCAGCCTGTTCGATCCAATGCGCTTTCTGCTCGGCCTCTTGGAAAAGATCAGCTAGTCGGCGGCATGCCTCGGCCTTGCGGCGGTACTTTTCCGCGTCATCGGACGTTAGGGCCCCCCTCTAAAATGACCGAACGTAATGGTACCAACGGCGGCCACGATCAGACAACCGGATTCCATCCGTTCAATGCGGCAAGCGACGAACCATTTGCGGTTGGCGCGAAATCTACCGAAAAGGCAAAAGGCCCCAGCGGCGGACCGGAGCCTTCGCCGCGATCAATCGGTAGGAGAGAACCCGTCGACCGCTAATAAGGGTATGTCCGGCCCCTTGATTTAGTTCCCCTATCACGCAGCAACCCGGCGCCGCCCAGGCGCGATGCTGCCATGCAAGGCGGCAAATGACGATCTGAAGATTTATGGCGTGCGCCAAGTGTCACGATATGTTTTGGGTCTGCGAAGACCATCCAGCGCGCCCCTAGCCGGATATTGACTCTCGCATCTCTTCGGCGACGATCCGGCCATGGGTTTCAACCGCAAGAAGATAGAATTAGAGCGCAAGACTGAGGCCGAGAAGCAGGCCCGCGCTCGGCGTGCGCTTGACACTCAAATCTTGGAGGACGCACTACGACTTGTCGCGGCGTGGAATGAACGGCAGGCCGGGCGGATGCCGATGCTGTTCTCGCCGACGATTGGCGCCGCGATCACCGCGCGTCATTGGTATTCTATGGGTGCGCTGCCCCGCCTGCCGGACCACGACGGCAATCGACTTACGCAATATCGATCGTCACCGCGACGCGGGGATTACCAGCCTCATTCCCTCGCTGTCGTGCCGGTCATGCCGACCGCACGCGCCGTTCGCCGAATTGGTGCGACTGTCGCCGACCAGCGTTGCAGACGAAATGCGCGAGGAAGATACGCGGCGGGTGCTCGGAGAATAAGCCGGGCGCGCGATGGGCGGCGGCGGCCCATCAGGTATTCGATTGCGGCATATCTGGCTGTCCTTGACTTAGTGGAGCCCGCGACGAATCTATCGGCTGGAAGACCGACTCCCTTGGCAAAGGAGGTTCGCAAAATGGCTTACTATCGGATTTACAAATTATCCCCTGACGACCACATCGCCGGCCCTCCTGACGAGATGGAATGTGCTTCCGATCAGGAGGTCATCACCCACGCCGAGCAACAGCTCAACGGGTCGGCCGTCGAAGTATGGGAAGGCGCGCGCATCGTGATCCGGCTACAGCCGCAGGACAAATAGGCCGCCTCAGGCTGTCGGGGAACCGACCAGCCCTAAAGAGTGGTCAATTTTGAACAGACTCAAGCGTTCGCCGAGCGGATACCTTTCGGAATTGTAGGCCGAAAGGGAGGGATCATGCCAGTTCTCAAGAACGATAAGCACAAGGAATATTCGCGTTATGCGGCCCACTTACAGAGGGAGTCGGAAGCCAAGGACCCAGAAACTCGTACCATTGAAAGCGAGATGACCGCTGAATGGATGAAACTAGCGGACGCTGTTTTGCATCCGTTGAAGCGAACGCACCGCGTTAGGCCGCTTCAATACGGCTAAAACTCAAGCCCTGCGCCATTCGATCTCGGCCTCGCGGCGCACCGCTGGCGCTTGTGGATTTTTGACCTTGATCCAGTGCATCGAACGGCCCGAGCTATAGGGCGAACCAAGGCGCTTGGACACGATACCCTCGCGGCCGAGCTTGCAAGCCTGCCGGTAGATGACGGTGCCATCGCCGTCAAAGGTTTCGTTGTAGATGATACCGCCCGGCGTTCGTTTTAGGAGGCTGCGTAAAGTTGCCTTGCGAGTCTCGATTGGCTCGCGTCGCAAATCTTCGCCATTCAGTTCAATCAAATCGAAGGCACAGAGGATTGCGACTTCGTGGCCGCTCATGCCGCGTATCTTATCGAACACGGCGAGACCCGAAGCATCGGTGACGATCGCCTCACCGTCGATGATGCAGGATTTAACATTGAGCGCGGCTAGCGCCTTCGCTGCGGCGGGAAAGCGCTTTGTAAAGTCGTTGCCCTGCCTGGTTATAAGCCGCGCGCCCTCGGCACCACGGGACGCCATGATCCGAAAGCCATCATGCTTGATCTCGTGAATCCATCCTGGTCCCGAAGGCGGCGCCTTGGCGGGTGACGGCAGGCATGGCTCAATAAAGCCCGGTGGAATACGCTTACGCAACATAATCCAGATATAGGTTTGGACAGGGCGAAAGCTACAGAAAGCAAAGGCCCCCAAAGGGGAAAGGGGCCTCTGCCGCGATCGACCGGTATTGCGGGGACCGCTCGACCGCTGAGGATGTTACGCCACCCCGCTTGTTTTGTTCCGAAGGCGGCCCAAGGATTTTCGCGGCGCACGGCCGATCCAGTGCATCGAGCGGCCCGAGCTGTAGGGAGAACCAAGTCGGGTACGTCAAATGACACATACGCGTTTTTAATGGAGTCTACCTACCGTAATTACCGATCCATGCAGGAACTCTTGTAATGGTCGTTATCGGCAATTTTCGCAGCCGAGCCGAACTGCGGAAAAGTCCTCGCCGGCAGATGCACTATAACGCCGCCATCACTATTGCAGGCGACAATCAACCTCATCTCTGTCGGATCGTTGATATCTCGAATACCGGCGCACGCCTTCAGCTTGAGGAGGACTGCGAATTGCCCTACCGTTTCCTGCTGCTATTGACCAAGGGGGGGAGGCACGGCGTCGTTGCAACCTCATATGGCGCGACGGCCTTGTTGTTGGCGTCCGGTTCGCGGGCCCACAGGAGGATTAAGATGGCCACAGTCGCGCGCGCGAGTGTTTAGCGGCGGTTATGGCCCGTCGGTCCCATTCACAAGCCTGTTCGATCCAATGAGCTTTCCGCTCGGCCTCTAAGGATAGATCAGCGAGGCGGCGGCACGCCTCGGCTTTCCGACGATACTCGTCTACGACTTCGGACAAAAGGTCCTTTTTATTTTCATTCTTCACGCGGCGCCGACGCCAGCCCGCCGGTGGTATCACGCGGCAATCTCATGCAGCGCTTGTCGCGCCACATCGCATCCAAGCTGATCTTCCAAAAATTCCTTCACACAGTCATTAAGCTCGATCGGCGCGTGGATCATGGCCCGCGCAATATCTTCGCTGATGTCTCGCGATGAATTTTCGCCGACGTTGACTTCGATAATGCGCCGCACGTTCTCGGTTCTTGAAACGAACTCGATCACTTGGCGTTCCGTGATGAGGTCGCTGGTATCCTCGATTATCGAGACGCGACGGCCACGGAGGGCGACGTCGGTGATGATTAGATAGTAGATGCGATCGTCGTTGCCCTGAGGCTGCGGGGTCATGCGACTTACTCCTACGCAACAACACAATCGAATCTGGCCAGTAATTCGCGGGAGTCAAGCGCTGGGAACTATGTCAAATGACGTGGCCGCCGAAAGGTCACTTTGGCCGACAGGAAAAAGAATATCGCTCGCCTGGCGCCAGATTGGCATAGCTCTTAGCCTGCTGCCCAGCGACACTGCACTCTTGCTGTGAGGGAACTTGCCGCCGCGATAAAAGGTCCACGGGGCCTGGCACGAGGAACTCCACAGGCCTTCGAGATCGGCCCCATTTTTGGGAGAGCTGTCTGTAAGTTCTCCATCTTTTAGATCGAGATTGATGGGCTCTGGCGCGGTCGCGAACAGCCCATGCGGTTCGCCATCAACGTCGCCAAAGAAGAGGCAGCTTAGAGAAGCCTCAGGCCGCCTCCTTAAGCGGTTCAAGCCACTTATGGAGAAATGAAAGGACCATGACCTCGTCCGAGGTAAGTTTCGAAAACTGACGCTTGAATTTCTCGGCAATTTTCGCGTCGGTCATTTTGACGAGATCACCGGACATGTAGGCGTCGATGATATCCGGATGCACATAGCATTTGCGGCATATCGCGCGGGTGTTGCCGAGCTGCTTAGCGACCTTATCGATTGCTGCGATGATGTTTCGTTTCGCTTCGGCCTCAGAGTCGTACTTTTTGAACTCTGCTAAAGCCATGGCCGCGAATACCGTCCCGGCCCAGGTGCGGAAATCTTTTGCTGTGAAGTCCTGTTGCGTGATTTCTTTGATGTACGCGTTCACGTCACCGGAATCGACCGTATGAGCCTGTTTCGCATCATCGAGATATTTGAAGAGCTCGTGCCCCGGAATATCCGCGCAGCGTTTGACGATGGCGACTATGCGTTTGTCCTGGACCTGGAGTTTCCATTGCTTGCCCGACTTGCCCGTGAAGTTGAAGCGTAACGTGCTTCCTTTGATTTCGACGTGCCTGCGGCGCATGGTCGTTAGACCATAGGATTTATTCTGCTCGGCATATTCATTATTACCGACGCGTATCAATGTCTTTTCAAGCAGGCTCACAATCGTTGCCAGCACCTTTTCGCGCGGCAGCCCGTCGCGCTTCAGATCGGCGGCCACACGACGGCGCAGGTCCGGCAAGGCCGCCGCGAATTCCATGGCGTGTTCGTATTTGTTCTGATCGCGCAGCTCTCGCCACTTCGCGTGGTAGCGGTATTGTTTACGGCCGCGAGCATCGAGACCGGTTGCTTGAATGTGTCCATTTGGGGAGGGGCAAATCCATACCGACTCGTAAGCCGGAGGGATTCCGATCGACTTGATACGGCGGAGGATATCTGGGCTCGTTATGCGCTTGCCGTCTTTGTCGTAATAGGAAAACGACTTGCCAGCCCGCTTGCGGCTGTAGCCCGGAGACGCATCGGTTACGTAGCGCAGCCCTTCTTCGGCGATGATCGCGGCGACGTCAGGCTCTTTATCCGAAATGTGATCTTCAAACTGCGGCTGTCTAAACATGCTTTATCATTCTTCGTCGCGCATAAAAGCGTACGCAGGAACCACGCGCGTGCGTATAAAGTTCTTATTGGCCAATGGTTCCGCGGGGCGTCCCGGTGAAAAACGCGTTTGCCGGCAATAAAGGTCGCGAGGTCCGCGCACCTTTGACGACGGAGATACTCGTCAATGGCAGGTACACCAAAGAGCAGTACCGCCGCCTGCTCACGCCTAAGCCCTTCGACGCGTTCCAGATAACGGCGCATGTCGGCAATAAATGGGATGGGCTAGCCTGAGCCCGCAGGTGCCTCTCGATTCGTTTCCGCCAGAGCCAAATTGATTCTAGAAGCCTTTGATTTTGCTAGTATTTTCCGTGAGACGGCCCGCTTAATCATCCGCCTCGAAACTTTATGGCTCGGGATGGCATTGTCAAAGTGCCGGCGGGTGACACCGGCCACAGCAGGGATGGCGGACGCAGCTAATTTTGCCGGTTTCTAGCTGCGGCACCAACGTATCGGCACGCGCTGACGAACCTGCTTTCCCAGGCGACCGGCAATTGGTCCGCGACAGGCTAGGCGAGGAGCGCGTTCCCCAAATTTTGTATGCAGCCGTCGATGCCGTCATTGAAGTCAGGCGGCTAGCTGAAGAGCTGGTCGCGGACACCGCGTGGATCGAGGCGCTCAGCCCTTCATATTGTTGTTGTAGAAATGGTCGCGCATCTCAGGACGCGAACCGCTGGGCTGCGCTAGTACGGCGGCGACAATTCGATTCGGTGCCCGCTTCAATAGGTTCCAGGTGAAGGGGCCACCAATGCAGAAACCCAACACCATGAACTTGTCGATGCCCAGATGATCCATCACCCCGAGTTTGTCATCGGCTTAGGCGTCCCATGGCCGCTCAATCTCGAGCGGGCCGGTGGACTGGCCTCCATTGGCGTTTCGAAGGTCCGACACGATGCAGCGATACTCTCCCTTAAAATCCTCCATCGGGTTGAACGGCGAGCTGCTGCCTTTGAGACCCGCAATCGTCGAGTTTAATCCTCCTCCGGGAATGACCAACAATGGCAAACCGGTGCCAGCCTCCTCATAGTAGATGCGAACGGCGCCTTTTTCGTAGAACGACATGGCAGTTTCTCCTTGCACAGTGTGCTGGCTGTGCGATCGCCGCTCTTCCAAGCGCAGATATTAGGTGCCGCCGCCTGACGTTGATACCCATTTCACCGGCGCCCACTGTGATCTTCCGCACTGGAATGTGCGCGAGGATGTCAACCTTAGAAATGGGGTCTACCTCGATGGCGGACGCCGGGCGTGGCGCCTGTCGGGGTACTTCGGCCGCGCAGCGAGCGTCGTGGTGCGGCGGAGTATGACCCATGACAGTCGGCGGGGGTGCCGGCGAGGCGCGTCTCGCCGCAAAATTCGCCAGGGGTCCGGCGGGCCATCAATACTAGCCGCGCTTTCATCGGGTAGGGTGAGCATGCGTTTTTCGATGCGTCACAGAATATCTATGCGTCCACCCTGACGCGCAATTTTGAGAGCGCCTTGCGCGATGACGGGAGCACCGCCTCGCATCACGTCGAGAAATGCGGATGGCTAGATATCGACACCGTTGATCGGCACTCCTGAAACTACGACCAAGAGTGTCTTATGCAAATGTGCAGCTTCCGTACCCCAAGCGTACCCCAGGGGTGAGTAGCTCACTATCGGTTTCTGTTAAGTGTCTGATTTATTTGGCTCCCCGGGCCGGATTCGAACCAGCGACCAACCGGTTAACAGTGGTTTCTCAGGCCTTTTGTCGCAACGGCTCGCAACTTTATGCACAAGCTAAACCTCAAATAACTCAGCATTATTGGTCATTTCTTGGCGGGACGCATTGTGTGCTATTGCGCCCAAGGGCAGTCGTGGCGTACCTAATAGGTACGGGAACGACCAAGGATTGCCGAGGTACTTCATGCCGAGAGTGCCCTTGACGGACCGGTTTTGCGCGACGGCAAAATCGATAGCGACGCAGACAGATTATTTCGATGCCATTGTGCCGGGATTGGCGCTTCGTGTCGCGGAAAGCGGCCGACGGACGTGGTGCTATCTATACACCTCGCCGCGCGACGGCAAACGGGCACGGGCGACGATCGGCACCTACCCGGCTACTCCGCTCATCGCAGCGCGCGAGAAAGCTGGTAGGGCGAAGGGACACGTTGAGGCGGGACAGGATCCGCGCCTGGTGCTCGAAGGGCAGGGCGTTGCGGGCATGACGGTCGCAGGGTTGGTCGACGCCTATCTCGCCGATCCTGAGAAGGCGGCGCTTCGCAGCAAGGCAGAGATCGAGCGCCGTCTGCGGAAAAACGTTGTTCCACTCATCGGACAGATCAAAATCTCCGAGTTGCGCCGGCGTGACGTGCGAACTGTCACAGACGCGATCTTGAAGCGTAGCCGCAAAGTTGAGGCGACCCGCGTTTTCGAAGACGTGCGCGCCGTGGTGCGCTGGGCGGTGCAAAACGAGTATCTCGATGCCAACCCACTCGACGGCATGAACAAGCCAGCGGAGGCGACCTCGAGCAACCGGGTATTAAGCGACGAGGAAATTCAGACGCTATGGAAAGGCCTGCCGGACACGTTGGCGCGGTCCGAGCAGTGCCAGCGCATCGTGCGCCTCTGCCTTGTTACGGCGCAACGCGTAGGTGAGGTCGCTGGCATGACGCGTGCTGAGCTCGACCTTAAAGCGCGGGAGTGGCGATTGCCCGGAAACCGCACCAAGAATGGCCATCCGCACGTCGTACCGCTTTCCGATCTTGCGATCTCGATCATCACAGAGCCCATAGCGGCCGCCGACGCGGATAATGGTCACAAGGTGGAACCATTATTTCCCTGCGGGGACGGCTCACTTTCACCTGTCGCGGTCGCTCGCACAATTCTGCGCGCGAACGAAATCAGCAAGGATCGCCCAAAAGGCCGCTTCGGCATTGCGCCATGGTCGGCGCACGATCTGCGGCGCACAGCGCTCACCGGTATGGCGCGTCTGGGTGTGGCGCCGATCGTGCTGGGGCACGTCGCCAACCATCGCACAACTACGCGCGCCGGCGTCACGCTCGCAGTCTATTCGCAATATACCTATGACAAAGAAAAGCGTGCAGCTCTGGAGCTTTGGGCTTCGCATCTAGTGACACTTTGCGGCGCGAGCGACGCGGCTACGCCTAATAAGGCACCTTCGGCAAATTTGCGGAAGGTTGGTCAATCAAACCGGCGTGGCGTTGGGCGGCCAGCCGCGGCGCCGGGCGCGAAGGACGTAGACTATTACCAATTTTTCTTAGATGTCGGCCTGGCCATAGGCAAGCCTTGGCGGCCGATACCTATCGGCGATATGACGCTCGAAGAGCAAAGTGATTTTTTTGCTGCTCTGGATCGGGTCAGAAGGCTCCGTGGGATCCAGAGCTTCGAAGCGGCGAAAGCGAAATACCGAAAGGCACTCGTTTCTCGTCAGCGGTTAGCCGCCACAGCCGACTTTGGAGCTGTGCTGCCTAATGGTGTTTCCCCTGACGCTGTTTTCAAACGGATCGGGGCTTGGAGTCCCTACCGAGGGTAGGGGGGTTTAATCATCGTTTTGGGCTTGGCAGCCGGAACCCGAACCCTCACGCGGAGATTTTTCAGCCTTTTGAAAAACGCTTGAATCTTTTTTTTAAGGCTTACTGGTGATGGCGTGGGACCTTTCGAAATTTAAATTCACGCCGTCCGAAATTTAATTTAAATCCCAACACACCGAATGTTGCGCTGCTACTGCTTCGTCTAGCGATGGATTGCAGGAGGATGAAGCATGATTGGAACAAACCAGGCGATAGATGCCGCCGGCGCGGAATTTACTTTACTCGACAAAGAAGGGGCATGCCGATTTTTCGGCGGAGCAAATAGCCCGCTGGACCCAGCTACGCTCTATCGTGGCATTAAGTCAGGAAAATACCCCAAACCGATCAAGATAGGTCCCGGCACCTCTCGGTGGCTGCTTAGTGAATGCGAGCAAGCGCTGGGCAAAATTATCGCCGCTTCGCGCTGCGAAGACACTTCCAAGTAGCCCCTTTGGCAGATGGATGCCGACAGACTTTGGTCGCTTGCGGACTGCGTAAGAGCCGCTGCACCGTCCGAAAAGCTCGCCGCGTTCGAAACTCTTTGTCGACGTGCCGCCGGCCTCATCGGCCCTGATTTTCCGAAAATCGCAGCAGTCGATCGCTTGCTGGAAGCCGCGATCTCGCACGGACTTGTTGAACGGCACGGCGAGGATGAAGTGCAGACGGTGATAGTCCGTGGGCTTGATGATCCGTTGCCTGACGAAGAAAGCGACGTGGTGCGACCTCCGGAATTCAGCGATGAGGCGATAGCATTAAGCTACGCTGAGCAACACGCCCCAAGACTTCGATTCGTTGCGATGTGGGGCCGCTGGCAGATCTTTAACGGTATTCGATGGCACCCTGACGAAACGCTTCATGCATTCGATATGGTACGGCAATCATGCAGAGCCACTGCACGGGCGTGCGATAAGCCGAAAACCAGCAATTTAATCGCGAGCGCAAAAACAGTAGCTGCGGTTGAACGCCTCGCGCGATCGGATCGAAGAATTGCCGCTACCAGCGATCAATGGGACGTGGATCCGTGGCTTTTCAACACGCCTGGTGGTGTTGTCGATCTACGCGACGGGAGAATGCGGCCTCATTGGCAAGAAAACTACATCACGAAAGTTGCTGGCGTCACTCCGGACTTCGAAATGTTGACGCCCGTATGGTCGAAATTTTTGGCCACGTCGTGTGGAGGCAATCAAGAGCTGGTAGCCTTCCTTCAGCGCGTAAGCGGTTATGCTTTGACCGGGCTTACATCCGAACACGCGCTATTTTTCATATACGGAACCGGCGCAAACGGTAAGAGCACTTTTATAAATGCGCTCGTTGGTTGTTGCGGAGATTATCACCGCACCAGCGCAATTGAGACGTTCACCGCATCGGCGACCGAACGGCATCCGACAGATCTCGCGGCTCTGCGGGGGGCTCGTCTTGTTACCGCCGTTGAAACGGAAGAGGGGCGCCGCTGGGCTGAATCAAAAATAAAATCACTGACCGGTGGTGATCGAATTGCTGCGCGCTTTATGCGGCAGGATTTTTTTGAATTTACGCCGGCCTTCAAACTCGTCATCGCAGGCAATCACAAACCTGGCTTGCGGTCAGTTGATGAAGCGATCCGCCGGCGCTTTCATCTGATCCCCTTCACGGTCACAGTTCCGCCTGGTCTGCGCGATGAGACGCTTGCTGATCGACTCCGCGAAGAGTGGCCCGGCATCCTGGCGTGGGCGATCCGGGGTTGTTTGGACTGGCAACAGTCGGGCTTGGCGCCGCCCGAATGTGTACGGGCGGCTACCGCGGCGTATCTCGAAGAAGAGGACGTTCTTGCCGCTTGGATTGATGAAGAATGCGATATCGATCCGAACGCCTGGGAGAGCACTAACGCGCTCTATTTCGCATGGAAGCGCTACGCCGATCGCTCAGGTGAATTTGCAGGTAACCTGAAAAAGTTCCGACAAAAACTTGAGGACCGAGCCGAAGCTGTCGGTCTGCGCGCTGGGCGCGGCGGCGATGGACTGCGGGGCTTTTACGGCCTCCGCTTGACCAAAGACGATGAAGTGGCGCCCGCAGAATGCCTGTTCTGACACTTCCGACGCTTGTTACGCATATACCCGTCACGCGCGCGCGTGTGTGTGCGCGCGAACGGGGCAAACCGATTTTGACGTCAGTCCTGTCAGGCGGAGAAAAACCCCGCAGAATGCCTGTTCTGACACTTCCGACGCTTGTTACGCATATACCCGTCACGCGCGCGCGTGTGTGTGCGCGCGAACGGGGCAAACCGATTTTGACGTCAGTCCTGTCAGGCGGAGAAAAACCCCGCAGAATGCCCGACGTCTCAACAACCTCGGGGGGAAGGGGGTTTAATTCATGTTTTCGGCCTCCCCGCCGGAACCACGGCTCTCAGGGACAGAGTTTTTTTCCGACGCAGTCAATTTTTAGCGGCCTCGAAATTTCAACATCGTTAGAACGCTTCGCTTCCCAGCGCGTACTGGTGGTGAAAAGCATTTGTTCCGAAGCCGATGGGAGGCGAGGTAGGGCGACCACTCGATCCTTGCGGTCGCTTGCCCTTATCTGCGCGATGCCGTTTGCGACCTATGGGTCTAAGCCCGGCCGGTGCATTTATTTTCCCGGGAGAGCGCTGCAATGGTAGCGCCCGGCACGATCGATTTGGTTTGCGACGTCTGCGGAATTTTGTTTCGTGCAGACCGCAAAGGACGTCGCCGACATTTTTGCGGCCGGGAGTGTCAACTGATTGCGACCATGCGGCGGACCCGGCGATATCGCGGTGAACGGCGCTATGAGCGTTCGTTGTGCTGCACCGTCTGCAATGCGGCTTTTAAAACGATCTCCTATGAGACCAAAACCTGCAGCGAATCTTGCGCTCGCGAACTGAGACAGCGTGAACGCATTCGCGGACGACATGCCGGCATGGCGATGGCTGATCTATTCGATGGGTCGCCATGATCAACGATCCTGTCCAATCCGTGAAGCTGTTGCGTGAGGTTCATGAAGCACTGAGGGCAAGGTGCGCCGGCGACGCAGGGCTGTGGTTGGCGAACTGCCTTGACGCGTTTTTTGCATCGGGTGCACTCTCGTTCGAAGAGGCAACCGGTCTCGCCGGTGATGCACACTCCGAGCCGTGGCGAAAGCGCGAAGCACGCGAGATCCGCGACGGTTTGATCGCTGAGCTGATAAATCGCTCGGGCCTGCCTCTTGCAATCGTCAGCCACCAAATCCGGATCTACCAACGGGGTCGGTGGCAGCGGCTTGATCGGCTCAGCACCAAAATGCCGGCGGCTTATTCCGGCACCGACCGCGAGCTGCTGTTCAAGGCGCTTACCGCGAACGAATCCGTCTGTCCGAGCGACATGCCGTCGAGCACGTCGTATCTGAGACGCGTTTTTGTAAGTCATTGTGTTCAATCAACAAAAGCCGTTCACGCCACTAGTCTTTCGGTGAACCGCAAAACCGACGAAATTCGACGTGCGAAAGGTTAAACACGATGCTTCTGGCCAAAAAAGTTCGACACCTTCTCAACGGCGGCGGTGACGCGGCGGGCGTGCAGGGCGTACGCGACATGATCCGTGCAATCGAGAATTCGATCGTAGCGTCTCGCGCCGAGATCGCTGAAATTCCGCGGAAGCGCGCAGAGGCTGTGCTCAGCGACGATGCGGAGAAAAGTCTCTCCGAGCTGTCAACCCGCGAGGATGCGCTGTTCGTCTCGATAGAGGTCGCCCAGTCTCGGATCGAAAAGCTGCGCGCGCGGCTCGACGAACTCACAATTACTGAGCGGTGCAAAGAGTTTGCCGAGCGTCACGTGGCGGTTCTCGCTGCAGCGGAAAAGTTCATCGTTGCCGCTCACGCCGCTCACGCGGCCACGACCGAGCTCAATCTTTGTCGCGAGCAGATGCACGCTGCACGCTTCGCAGTTGAATTGGCCAGCATTCCTCTCGCGCCTGGGCTGATCAATCTGTGTGATCAGCATCAGTCGCAATTGCGCATGTTCGAAGATGCGATCGCGAAATATCGCAAGTCCGCGCCGAAGTCGCCGGCGATCAAAGCCACGCCACCGAAGATTTCCCCGGTTAAAAACTTCGATCCAAACGTGGTCATTCCACACGGCGCGCCAAAAGGTCCCGTCGCGCTTTATCAAACCACTGGCGCTACCGCTGAGGGTGCGAGGCTGACCGCCAAGTTCCTTAATGAAGGCGGTCCCCCTCACTTCGCTACCGCGCGCCCGGCGAAACAATCTTCGGCGTCTCGCCCTTCAGCAGCGCCGCCCGCGGCCGTTGCGCAGAAACCCAAGCCAGCGCCCATGACGCGCGAACAGCGCGTGCTTCCAGAACGCGCGCCTGAAGGCCATAGGCGTTGTCGCGTGATCCGCAGCGGCTACCCGGACGCTGACGGTAAAGTGCTTCTGCAGGGCGAAATCGTCGATGTTGTGAACGACACGGCGAATTTGGCGGCGCTCAATGGTGCGGTCGAGTTTGTCGCTGACGAAAATGGAGGTGCGGCGTGACTGTTTCAACCGTCACCTTCGGCACCGCAGGTGGGTCAACGCCGATCACAGCGACCTTGGACAACGTGCAGGCCAATCCTCCCGGCTTCCTTTTTGGAACGCCCGGAATGTTGGACGGCACGCCGAATTCCAGCCGCGGCAGCTACACCAATGGCCAGCGCGCCGCGTTTTGGCGATGCGAGGCGGCTGCCTTGGTTGCCGCCGGCGCGGGAGCCTACTCGTGACCGCAGGAAACCCTCGCCTCACCACGAATTGCCGCGCGATCATCGTCGACGAAAAGGGCTGGCAGTGCGAAATCGCGCTCAGCGAACTCGTCGAGCTGGTTGCCGGCGAGCTCAATATCGTCATTACCGCCGACAGAACGCGCCTTGAAGTTGATGAGCTGACAATTGCCGGTCTCAGGGCGAGAATATCTGCCTACGGCTTTGTGGTTGTGGATCCAAAGCAATGACGCCTCAGGAAAGCGGTCGGGATTGCATGTGCGTCGTGGTTGAAGCCAAGGGGCGTAGAACTCTCATGACAATCGATCGCCTGGTGGGGCTGATCGTTGAAGCGGTCCGCGAGGAATTGTGGGCCGCGGGGTTCGTAGCTCAAGCCGATCTCGATGCGCGCGAAGGTCGGCTGCGCGAAGTTGCTCGACTAAGCAACGGAGATTTCCGCGTCATCACCGGAGGGGGCCATGGAACCAATCCGCAAGCAGTTTAACAGACTGATTGTTAAAGACGCGGGGCTCACTGATCGCCAAGTACGCGCGATCGCTTCCGACCCGACGCCCGATCGCGTTGGCGACGTCATGGTGCCGGATGGCTGCGACGCAACGGCGTTCAACGACAATCCGATTGTACTTTTCAATCACGACCATAACCGCCCGATCGCCACCGCCGATATAAAGGTTAGCTCTCGCAACGTCACCGCGCTGATTAATTTTCCGCCCACGAAGATATCGCCGCTTGCAGACGAGTGCTGCGGCCTCGCGAAATCGGGCGTGCTTAACGCTGTCTCCGTCGGATTCAATCCTGTCGATTACGAGCAAATCCCAGGCGGCGGCAAGCGCTACACAAAGTGGGAGTTGTTCGAATTAAGTATTGTGTCGATTCCTGCCAACCCATCCGCGCTCATTGTCGAGCGCAGTCTCCCAAGGTTGTCCCCGCGCAAGCGCGAATTCGACCTCATGCGAGACCTAACCCCGCAAGAGCGAGCCGAGCGCAAGCAGCGCGATGTCATGCGGCGGGAGGGCGCGTTCCTATGGCTAACCGAGCAGGAATGGGCGCTCTATTTGGACGAAGAATTCCCGCACCTCGCGACGCGTGAGGCTAGAGAAGAACATAATCGGCGCTTCTATGCGCTTAGCGTTCACGAAAAGTTTTTAGACCGCAAAAAGCGCAGCGATTTTGCGAAGGGTTTGCGGCGCGCTGAAGAAATTCGGCTCAGAATTCGGAACGAAATTCGGGGGTCGCCTCCATTACAGCCAGAGAAGCGATACCAACCCGTGACTGCGGCGGATTGGTGCGCCGAGGTTCGCGCCGAGGACGAAGAGCGCTTCCGCGATGCGGCAAGGAAGTGGCGGCACTGATGACCCTCATTGGCGCGTGGTTCGACGGTCGCGATCGCGGTTACGTTTGGGCCGACAGCGAGTGTTATTTTGATGGCCAGCCAGATGGCCACGTCCAAAAGCTTTTCGTCAACAAGGAAACCGGCGTCGCGGGGTGCGGTACCGGCACCGTTTCCATGATGGATAGCTTGAAAATGGTTCTCGGCGAGACCGAACCGGTACCGTTTGACCGTGTGGTCCGTCGGCTGTGCAGCCACCTCCGGCAAGAGCATGCGGCGGCACACAACTTGCGACTGAATAAAATCGCCGAAGCGATGGAAGGTTGGAAATTTATCGTTGCCGGATGGTCAGAAAGGTTATTTCGCATTGCTGTTCTGCACGCCGATGCGAATTACGAGCCGCAATTCGCTGAACGTGTAGCGGCTTCTCCCTACATTTCTGAGCTGAAAGATTTCTCGCCCAGCGCAACAGGCGATTTCCTACCGATCGCCCGCGCGCAGATGCACTGCATCAAGCGACAAATTCCCGGCGCCGGTGCTGGCACGTTGACCGTCGCGCGACTGTTCCGTGGCGGCGTATTCGAAATGGCGTATGAGCATGCGTTTGAGTGAATACAGAGCGGAGCAAACAGCAATGCAGATTGAACATAAAGGCGATCAGATAATCCTCACGATTGATGTAAGCGAAGCGGCGCTTAAAGCGGCGCAGCCGTCTTCTTCAGGCAAAACGCTACTGGTCGCAACGACAAACGGCTTCCGGCGAAAAGGACTGGTCTCGGTCTTAGTGAACTGCACCGTGCCGAACCCCGATTACGTCAGGAAATAGCAGACTGCGCAAATTTGCGCAGGCTCTAACCAGGAGCGCCAAATGGCCGACGACGTCTCGATTACATTCGCGGCGCAGATCGGCCAACTGATCTCAGGCGTCGACCAGGTCAAGTCGGCAATCAATTCGATTGCCGAGCCGGTCAATGCGCTGGCCGGCCTCTTTACCGGCTTCGGCGAGGCGTTCGCCGGCGCGTTTGCGATCGACCAGGTCGCGGCGTTTGCGTCGCAGATGGAAGAGCTCGGCACCAATACGCTGCGCACCTCGGCAATGCTGGGTGTTTCGACGGCGGAAGCGCAACAGCTCGGGTTTATTGCCAAGGCAACGGGCGGATCATCGGAAGAGCTCGCGACCGCGATGGAGCGTCTGCAGGTCAACCTGCAGAAGGCGCAATCGGGCGCTGGTCCTGCGGCGCAGGCCTTGCAGGCGCTCGGCCTCTCGGCGCGTTCGCTGATCGGGTTGCCGCTCGAAGAGCAGCTAAACAAGATCGCGGACGCGGTGTCGAAGTTCGCCGACGGCGGCAACAAGACTGCTATCGTGATGGATTTGCTCGGTCGGTCCGGCGCGCAAATGATCCCGATGCTCGATCAGGGCAGCGCTGGGATGCAAAGGCTGCGCGAGGCTGCGGAAAACGCAGGTGTAATCGTCTCAAAACAGACAAGCGTTGCACTCGATCAGGCCGGTACGTCATCTACAATATTGAAGGCGTCAATTACAGCACTTGGCGAATCCATTGTCGCTGCGTTCACGCCACAGATCATTGAGGCCTCGAACAGCCTTACAGGCTTCGTCTCCGACCTCTCCGCGCTGGTGCAAACCGGTCAATTCAGCCGGGCGGCAATGGACGCGCTCGGCGCGTCGCTTCGCATCGTTGCGGCGAACTTCGAAAATCTAGCGGTCGTTGCCTCTGATGTTTTGACATTGAGCTGGACGAAAGCAACCGCGGAATGGAAAGCCGGCAACGATCAGATCCGTGAAATCCAGCAGCAGAGTGATGATCAGCTTGTCGCGCAGGCGCTCCTAGCGCGCGGTCAACTGCAGAACATTCTCGCGGCAGAAAACGTCAGCAGCACCAAGCCACAAGCACCAGCGCTCGCGGTTCCAAACAAACAAGCGATTTCAGCCGCACAGGAAGAAGCGCAAGCCGAGATCAAGGCGGCGCAGGAATCTTATCAAAGTCAGGTGACGACGCTTAAGGCTCTGCAGAAGGAGCATCTGATCACCGAACAGCAGATGACCGCCGAGACAATTGCTGCGGTCAACGCGCGCGAAGACGAGCAACTGGCGGCCCTCAATAAGGAAGAGCAGACTGTCGGTCTTTCGGCGGTGCAATACGTCAAGATCGAGAGCGAGAAAACCCAGATCATTATGAAGGCGATCGCTGATCGCCAGAAGGCGCTCGATCATGCGCAACAGGAAGAAATCAAGTCGTGGAACAGCGCGCTGCAGCCGCTTGAGAGCGCGTTCAATTCGCAGTTGCAGAAAATGCTGTCCGGCGGCGAAACCTTCGGCCAGGGCATGCAGAAGATATTCGCCAACCTGGTGACCCAGATCATTGAAGAGCTGATGAAGCTTGCGCTTGAAGAGGCGGTCGTGTTCGCGGTCACCGGATCGTTCGGCAATGTTGGCGGCTTGGGAACCGGGATCGTTGGCGGCATCGGCAAGATTCTCGGCTTTGATGAGGGCACAAACCTTGTCACGCAGTCCGGACTTGCCGTGATCCATCAGGGCGAAAGCATCGTCCCCGCCCAAGGCAGCGGTCCTTATTCCCCTGGAGGCGGCGGCTCGGGCGGTGGAATGACCTTCGCCCCGAATTTCTCGGGTTTCATCGGCACCCAGGCGATGATCAATTCGATCCTGCCGCAACTCGCGCGCGGACTGCAGGGCTATCAAAACCTCAATCCAAGCACGATGACATGAAAAAAGTCCATATCCTGAAATTGGAGACCAAAAATGCGATGCTGCAAAGGAACTGAAATCATGAAACGCATCTGTACGGAAATGCTCACCGGTGTGCTTAGCGTTCTCATAGCAGTGACGCCGGTCGGTCCGCTTTGGGCGTCGCAGAACCAGCTTTCATCACCATCGACCGGCACGGTCTCGGGCCTGCAGCTCACCAACAATTACAATAATGCGCTCGACTCCCTGAACACGGCGAACAGCGGTTCATCGGGCCCGAGCCGAGCCGCTCGATCGCCTCGAAGTTCTCGGGCTCGATCATCAACACGCCGCGGAACATCGTCTCTGCGCTGCGTAAATCGCCGCGTTGCGCAAACGCGATGCCCTGCTCGATCGCCTCCGATGTGGAGAGCGAGCGACTTTGTTCGGTCATGTCGCTTGATTCTCTATCTGAAGTTCGTAAAGCCGATAACTTGCAGTTGACTTGCGGGGGCGCATGGGTTGCAATTCGGGGATGCAATTAACCCGAGCGCCAGAGCCGGCAACAATGGGTATTCAACGAGCTATCCGCAGGGGCCTTGAAACCGCAATCGAACCATTCGGATGGGAGTTGCACCGCGTGGAGCGTGGCTCTTACCAAAGCGAAACATCGAAATGCCGGGACCGATTAGCGCCGTACTGCAAGGGATACGGCCTCGACCTCGGCCCAGGCGGCGATCCGATTACGCCGTCGGCTATTCGCGTTGATCTCCCAGACCCCTACTCAACAGCCGGATTACTGCCGGTTCAACTCGGTGGCGATGCCAGAAAACTGCGCTGGTTTGCCGACGCTACGCTCGACTACGTTTATTCGTCGCATCTGCTTGAGGACTTCACCGACATAGAGTCGATCTTGGCCGAATGGATTCGTGTTCTCAAGCCCGGCGGCAATCTCGTGCTCTATTGTCCCGATCAGGTGATCTACGAACGGCATTGCCGCGAGACAGGGCAACCTCTGAACAAAGAGCACAAAGATCCGAACTTCAACATCGAGACTGTCAAGCGCGCGCTCATCAATGTCAGCCGAACTCGCAACATTCACGAAAATCCGCAT
>Ga0302325_10002961_pt1 | contig 40633 bp, 38 predicted proteins | sample Palsa_T0_2_FD_201948 | JGI IMG/M metagenome (GOLD analysis project Ga0302325, IMG submission 201948) | Peat permafrost microbial communities from Stordalen Mire near Abisko, Sweden - Palsa_T0_2 | ecosystem: Environmental > Terrestrial > Soil > Palsa > Peat permafrost | place: Sweden: Abisko...
GTGATTGAAGGGATGGATATGACGGCGCCGGTGATCTCCGGTGCGAAACCCGGTGCTTTGCCCGCGGGTACTCATCAGACGGTGGTTTCCGTGACTACCAATGAACCTGCTGCGTGCCGGTTCGCCTATCGGGCGGGGACTGCTTTCGGATTCATGACCGGGGTATTTCAGACTGCCGATGGACTTACTCATTCCACGGTCAATCGCGAGTTAAATGACGGCGATACCTATTCCTATTTTGTGCGGTGCCAGGATAAAGCCGGGAACGATAATTTAGACGACTTTCGATTAAGCTTCCAGGTAGCTCATTAGTCCGGCGAAGAGTGCGATGCGGTCTGGGATCCGGTCGATGAGGATGCTTTCATGGGGTGCGTGGGCGCCTTCGCCGACCGGGCCAAGACCGTCTAATGTCGGGATGCCGAGAGCGGCCGTGAAATTTCCGTCGGAGCCTCCTCCGGTAGCGGATTCTTCGAGTTTCAGGTCCATGGATTTGGCGATTGTTTCGGCTTGTTTGTAGAGGCGGATGGTTCCCGCGGATCTCTCCATCGGCGGCCGGTTCAGACCTCCGGTTACTGAGAGGGTGCAGCGTTTATCGAACGGCTTCAACGTTTGAAATTTGCGGTCGAGCGCGGCGAAGTCTTTACTGCGCTGGATGCGGATATCGATGTGGGCGGCGGCTTCGGCTGCGATTACATTGGTGCGCGTGCCACCGGCAATTACGCCGGGATTCACGGTAAGGCCGCGGTCGAGGTTCGTAAAACCGGCGATTGTCTGTAGCTGATGGGCGAGTTCCAGGATGGCGCTGGCTCCGTTGGTGAAGTCGACTCCGGCGTGCGCGGCTCGGCCGTGGACGGCGACGGTGTATCCGCCTACGCCTTTGCGGGCGGTTTTGAGTTTGCCGGAGAGTCCGGTGCCGGGTTCTACGACATAGACAGCTTTGCTGGCTTGCGCGTTCTTTTCGGTGAGTGCGCGGGAGGAGGGGCTGCCTACTTCCTCATCGGAATTGACCTGTAGCAGGACTCTATGCGGAAGCGGGATATCGAATTCGCGCAGTGCCTGCATGGCGAAGAGGACGATGGCGATGCCGCCTTTCATATCGAGGGTACCCGGGCCCCAGAGGCGTCCATCGGCTTCGCGGAAAGGCATGTTCGCCAAGGTGCCTAGAGGCCAGACGGTGTCGGAATGAGAGAGGATGAGGATCTGGCCGCCACCGCGTTTCGCCGCGGGGAATTCGCACAGGAGATGCTTGCCAAACTTGCCGCCGGGGACTGTCTTAAGCTTAGCGTGGGCCAATGTGAGGCTGGCGAGGAAGTCGACGACGCGGTTGACGGCGGCGGAATTATCGCTGGGGGATTCGCATTCCACCATCTGGCGTAGCATCGATGCGTAGGCCTTCTGTTGGGTCTGGGCCCAGGATAGTATTTGGTTCACGATTGCTATAATTCCCCTTGAAGCCCGCAAGTTATAATAACCAGTTTCCATGCCAATTCTTGATATCGACCAGATACGGCAGATTCTGCCGCATCGTTACCCCATGCTGCTCGTTGACCGGATTCTTGAACTGGAGCCGGAACGCATCGTCGGCATCAAGAACGTGACCGACAGTGAGGCACATTTTGCGGGTCACTTTCCGGATTTTCCGGTCATGCCGGGAGTGCTGATTGTCGAATCGATGGCGCAGACGGCGGGTGTGCTGGTGCTGGGGAGTATTCCGGACCGCGCCAATTACATCGTGTTCCTGGTTTCGATCGACTACGCGAAATTCCGCAAGCCGGTGCGGCCGGGAGACCAGCTTCGCATCGAGATGACGGTCATCAAGAGAAAGGGCACTGTCGCGAAGATGTCCGGAAAGGCCACGGTAGATGGAGCGCTCGTTGCCGAAGCTGAAGTGATGTGCAAGCTTCAGCGTAAGGACGAACAGTCCTAGGTCGGCGCAGGAATGCCGATTCATCCGACCGCGATCGTCGACCCGCAAGCCCGCATTCATGAAACGGCCGACATCGGACCGTTCTGTATTATTGGCGCTGAAGTAGAGATTGGCGCTGGCACGCGCCTGATGGCGAACATCTTCTGTGAAGGCCCGACTTGGATTGGCGAAGATAATATTTTCTATCCGAACGCAACCGTGGGGGTGGCGTCGCAGGATTTGAAGTACAAGGGTGAGCGCGCTGAGACTCATATTGGCAGCCATAACAAGATCCGCGAATTTGTAACGATCCATCGCGGGACTCAGGGCGGTGGGCTGGTTACGCGCATTGGCGACCATAATCTGCTGATGGCTTATGTGCATGTGGCGCACGACTGTCTGGTGGGCAGCCACGTGATTCTCGGGCATGCGGCTACGTTGGCTGGACATGTGACGGTCGAGGACCGCGCGTCCGTGGGTGCATACTGCGGGGTTCATCAGTTCTGCCGGGTGGGCCGTTATTCGTTCATCGGCGGGTATACCGTGATTGTGCAGGACGTGATGCCATTCTCGAGCACAGTCAGTGAGCGCGAGGCGCGGGTTTTCGGGGCGAACCGCGTGGGGCTGGAGCGGAACGGCTTCTCGACGGAAAGCATCGAATCGCTGCAAACGGCGTTCCGGCTGCTGACTCGCGCGAAGCTCAATACCTCTCAGGCGCTGGAACGGATCCGCGAGGAAGTGCCTGCAACGCCTGAGTTGACGGAACTCATCGCATTTATCGAAAGCGCGGCTCGCGGAGTTGTGAAGTAGTGAAATACGGGCTGATCGCCGGAAACGGGCGGTTCCCGGTACTGGCGCTGGAGACTGCGCGGAAGCTGGGCGACGAGGCCGTCGTGATCGCGATCAAAGAAGAGGCGTCCCCAGAACTTGAGGCCCTTGCGTCAAAGCTACATTGGGTGTCGCTGGGGGAGTTGAGCAAGCTGATCGAGATCTGTAAGGCGGAGGGTCTGACGCAGATCATGATGAGCGGGCAGGTGAAGCATGCCAAGATTTTTTCGAGCATCAAGCCCGATTGGCGGTTGTTCAAGATTCTGGCCGCGCTTCCGCAGAAGAACACGGATGGCTTGATTGGCGCGGTTGCGAAGGTTCTGGCCAGTGAGGGGATTGAACTGGTGGATTCCACCACCTTGTTGAAGCCGCTGCTTGCGGGTAAGGGCGTGCTGACGAGCCGTAAGCCGGATAAGGACGAACAGGCCAACATGGAGTATGGACGGCGTGTGGCACACGCGCTGGCGAGTTTCGATATCGGCCAGAGCGTTGCGGTGGCTGATCGTGCCTGCGTTGCTCTGGAGGCGATGGAAGGTACGGATGCAGTTCTCCGGCGCGCAGCGACGCTGGTGAATGGAAAGCCCATTACGCTGGTGAAGGCTTCGAGCCGGCGGCGGCACCTTCTTTTCGATGTCCCTGTGCTGGGCCTCGCTACGGTGGACGTGATGCGCGAGACGGGCACGACAGCATGCGTGGTGGATGCCGGGCGAACGCTGCTGCTGGACCGGGACGAGATGCTGAAGCGCGCGAATGAGATCGGCGTCACGATCGTGGCCGAGGAAGCGTTATGAAGCGGGTTGCGGTTGTTGGAGCCGGGCAGTTCGGGCAGAATCACATGCGGGTTGTGCGTGAATCGCCGAACGCCGAGTTGACCGCGATTGTCGATACGGATGCTGCGAAGGCGCCGATTCAGGATCATCGCGAACTCTATGGGAGCGTGGATGCGGCAATTATCTCCGCGCCTACAGTGTTTCATGCGGAGATCGGTTGCGATCTGCTCGCGAACGGCATTGACGTATTGATTGAAAAGCCGATTGCGCCGGACTTGGAATCCGCAGACCGGCTGGTTGAGACTGCCGCACGTTATGGGCGCATACTGCAGGTCGGTCATCTGGAGCGGTTCAATCCGGCTGTGATCGCGCTGGAGGGGATTGCCACATTGCCGCTCTTCTTCGAGATTCACCGGATGAGCGTATTTAGTCCGAGGAGCCTGGATGTGGATGTGGTGCTGGACCTGATGATCCACGATCTGGATATTGTGCTGGCGCTGGTGAGGAGTCCACTGGAGGAGGTGCGGGCGGCCGGCGTTTCGATTCTTTCTTCCAAAGTGGATATCGCGAATGTCCGGTTGCAGTTTCACGATGGATGCATCGCCAATCTGACTGCTAGCCGGGTTTCCACAGAGAAGGTGCGCAAGTTGCGTCTTTTCCAGCCGCAGGAATACCTGTCACTCGATTATGCGCGGCAAGATCTTGCCGCATTCAGCGTCGGCCCGGGGCAGCAGATCGGTTTCCGGCAGCCGGCGATCGAGAAGGGGGAGCCACTGAAGCTGCAATTCGAATCGTTCCTGGATTGCGTCGAGACGCGCCGAAAGCCGAAACTGGATGGAGCGGACGCGCGTCGTACGTTGGAGTTAGCGTTGGCCATTGTTGCTAAGATGAAGGATCACTCCGAGGTTGTCTCCCGAACTATTTCCACGCAAAGAACTGGCGCCTGAATTCGACGGTCCGCGGACTGCCGTAATCGGGACGATCGTCTTTCACGTTGTATTCCTCCTGATCCTGACGTATGTTCCTTTCGACACGCCTGAGCGGCGGGAGCCAGAGCGCGTTCTGGTGAAGCGGGTGACTCCGCTGGTCGATCCGCCGACACAGCTTACGCAGAAGGCCCCGAGCAAGGAAGTGAATAAAGAACTGCGGCTGGAAGCGATTAAGCCTAAGCCCGCCGTGAAGAATCCTTCGCCGGCTCCGGTCGCCCGGAAGACATTCTCACCTCCCCCAGTTGAGGTGGCGCGCACTACGCCGCCACCGCAACCGGTGATTCAGGCGCCGCCGGATCCTCCTAAGGTTGACGTGCCCAAAGAAACTCCGAAGCTGCCGGCGATTACGACTCAAGTGGCGCCTCCACCTCCACCGGAGAAGCCGAAACTGGCGTTCCAGACGCCAGTTGCTCCGCCAGCGCCGACCGGGCCGGTAAACCCCAAGTTCGCGCCGCCATCCGTTAACCAGGCTGTGCAGAATCTGGCGCACGGGGAAGGCAGCGGGGGGTTATCGATTGGGGATTCGATCGCCGATTACAATGGCTCCGGACCCGGGATCAATCTGCCGGCGTCGTCGGGGCGGCCCGCGTCGGCACTTTCCATGAAGAGCGATCCGATGGGGGTGGATTTCAAGCCGTACCTGATCCGAGTGCTTGCCACGGTAAGGCGGAACTGGCAGGCGATTTATCCGGAAGCGGCGCGGCTAGGTACGCGCGGCAAAGTGTCGGTGGAATTTTCAATTGGGACCGACGGGAAGATTCAGAAGATCGTATACAGTTCGCAATCGGGCTCCCGGCCGCTGGATGAGGCGGCTGTGGCGGCGCTGAGCGCGTCGAACCCGCTGCCGTCACTGCCCGCGGAGTTTAAGGGGCAACGGATCGTGCTGCAGTTTACCTTCGCCTACAACATGCCAACCAGATGATTCCCCAGGACACTTCGCACAAGTTTATCCCCGCCATGATTGCCTATGGCGTTTTGGGCGTAGTGGCATGGTTTTGGCTTGCTGGTACTCCTCGGATTGCGGTTCTTGTCCTTTTGGGTGGCTTAGCGGCAAAAACGGTGATTGCCAGAGCCGCTGGCTGGTAGGATTCTGTTCCAAATTGGGACCGGGTTTCATTTCGGAACTTCATTACGGGATTTTGCCACTTTTTCCTAGTACTGAAGAGCTGCTTTGTACTAACGCCCTGGTGGGACTAGTTCTAGTCGAATCATATTGTTAGACCAAACTTTGGCGCGGTTGCGGCGAAATTTTGCCGGATGGCACGCCGTATGCTTTCGTACTGCCCGTGACAACGCCAAACGTTATGTCTCGCCGGGACCAAATCGTGGTCGAAAACCTTTCGCTTGTTAGAGCGATTGCGATGCGCCTTCGGGCCAGCCTCCCTGTTCATGTGGAGCTAGACGACCTGATGCACGCCGGGGCGCTCGGCCTGATCGACGCCGCAACCCGCTACGATTCTGAAAAAGATGTCACATTCCAAACGTATGCCAAACACCGGATCAGGGGCTCTATGCTGGACAGTCTTCGACAGATGGATTGGGCCTCGCGCGATATGCGCCGCAGGCATAAGAAGCTCGAGACAGTAACTCGTGAACTGGCGGTTGAATTGGATCGCGATCCGGAAGAAGCCGAAGTGGCCGAGAAAATGGGGGTAGGGCTCGGGCGCTGGCGCCAGATGGCTGTGGAACTGAAGACGGTCGGCCTGCTGTCGGCCTCAAGCCGGCCCGGCGACACCGAAAACGCCGCAACACCGGATTTCCCGGCGCGGGATGAATCCCGGCCCGATCAGGTTTGCGAGAAGGCGCAGCTTTCCGCCAAGTTGACGTTTGCGATCGGTACATTGCCGGAACGATACCGCCAGGTGGTGTTCCTGTATTACACGCAGGAACTGACCATGAAGGAGATCGGATCGAAGATGCAGATCAACGAAAGCCGCGTCTCCCAGATTCACAAGACGGCGCTCGAAAAACTGGCCGTGGTGCTCAGTGCGAATGGGATCGAATCCAGTGCGGCGCTGGTGTAGGGCGCTACGGCAGTATGGAGAGATAGTTCAGCATGTTCTGCATATCGGTGGGGTTGAACGGGAAGGCAGGCATGGGCGAGGAAGGGGCGTTCTTCTTCGGGTTGGTAATGGTATCTCGGAGCCACGCCACGGCGCGGCGCTCAGAGATTCCATTCAACGGAGGACCTACTTTTCCACCTGTGCCATTCACCTGATGGCAAGCGCCGCAGTGGCTGGTCTCATAGAGTGTTGCTCCTTCAATGGCAAACTGCGGGGCAACGACAAAGGACTCGGCGGTAGCGGGATCGAAGTGGGTCAGAAATTTCGCAAGCGCTCTTTGCTTCGGAGCGGTCAGTTTGGCGGCGGCCTTTTGCGAGGCAAAGTGCTGAGCCAGCCAGTCCTGGCTCTTCTTAGTGCCCATCGTGCTCAGTTTGTGGCAGCTTGCGCAGTTGCCCAACTGAAAGAAGCCGTAGGCGGCGAGATCCGGCGCGGGCGCTCTCATCCAGCCGGTGGGAGCGGAGTAATCGATCTTGGAGATGGGATTCTCCGGCGGATTGGCACGAATCGACGCGTAAGTGAGAGCGCCCCAACCTATCGCGGCGAGAGCTACGAGCGCCATGGCGAACACGCGCTGGGTAACACGCTTCAATTTCCCGCGATCGATGAACGGCGCCAGTATCAGGGTAAGAATGGCGAGAGAAGGAAGAATGACAGTTCCGATGATTTCGAGAGGCCCATCGAAGAACTTAAGCAATTGGAACAGAAACAGGAAGTACCATTCGGGTCGGGGAAGATAGGCCGTGTCATTGGGATTGGCGACGCGTTCCATCGGCACCCGCACCATCACCGCCATGATGAATAGGATGACGAAGGCAATGAAAACAGCCGCTGTGTCGATGGCAACTTGGCGCGGATAGAACTTTTGTTTGGGTAGCGCTTCGTCGCCGGGCGCGGGCGCCACGCCGTGCCGCCGTACGAGGTAGACGTGGACGGCGATCAGGAGAACGGTCGCGGGAGGCAACAGCAGCACATGCATGCTGTAAAAGCGGGCAAAGGTGATGACGCCGATGTCGCCGGTGCTGCCCAATATCCTCGAAAGGTAAGGGCCGAAAAGCGGGATGGATGCGGCGATCTGCGTTACCACGACCGTGCCCCAATATGCTTTGTTATCCCACGGGAGTAAATATCCGGTGAGCCCGTAAGCCATAGTGAGCAAGAGCAAGATCACGCCGGCGATCCAAGTAGCTTCGCGGGGTTTCTGGTAGGAGCCCCAAAGGAATACCTGAACCATGTGGAGGACCACGACGACGATCATCATGCTGGCGCCCCAGTGATGCAATTGATGCATCAGGCGGCCGGCGGTGACCTCGGTCAGTATGTAATGCAGGCTGCTATAGGCTTCCCCTGGAGTAGGCGCATAATTGATGGCGAGAAGGACTCCTGTGAAGGCCTGGACCAGGAAGAGAAAAACCGCAACGCTCCCGAAAACCTGATGCCAGCCGCTGGACGCAGGGATATCCTCATCCATGAAATGTTCGACAGCCGAAACTACCCCAGTCCGGTCTTCCAACCAGCCTAGTAAAGCCTTCAAGCGGACTCCTTGATGGGGCCGAGCAAAAGCTTATTGTTTTCGACCTTGCTCATGTAACGGTCCAAAGGCCTGGGAGCCGGACCTGTCACAACCTTTCCATCGAGCGAGAAGATCGAGGTATGGCAGGGGCACAGGAACTGCTTCTGTTCCTCCTCCCAGTGATAAGCACAGCCGAGATGAGTGCATTGGGGCCCGTATGCTACGACCCCCTGGCCCGGAAGATTCACCACCCAGGCCGTTTTCTTTTGAATGGTGGTGGTCCATCCATCGGTGATCGTCTGCTGAAACGTGAGCTCTACGGGAACGTTGGGATCGAGCTGCGAAACATCGCCAGCGTCGATCCAATCGGAGGCTCGCTTTACTTTGTTGGGAACGAGTAGATAGAGTGCCGCCGGAATGGCAAGGGCCGCGCTGACGATGGCGCCCACTCCATAGACGAAACCTGAGTAGAAACGCCGCCGCGTGACATCCTTCATGGTTATTTCTGCTTTGTAGCACGGAATGCGAGTACCGCGTTAAGACCGCCGAAGGCAAAGGAGTTGGAGATGGCGCGCTCTACCTGAATATGCCGCGCTTCGTTGGCGATCAGGTCGAGGTCAATGTCGGGGTCGCGAAGATTGAAATTGGCGGTGGGGGGCAGGATGCCTCCGTGGAGGGCCAGTACGGTCGCAACCGCTTCCAGCGCGCCTCCCGCGCCCAGGGCGTGTCCATGCATGGATTTGGTGGAACTCACTGCGGGGCGATGAGACGCGAAGACTTGATTGATTGCGGCAGCTTCGGTAACATCGTTGGCGAGCGTCGCTGTGCCGTGCGCATTGACGTAATCAACCTGATCCGGTGTCCAGCCAGCATCGCGAATTGCCGCGCGCATGGATCTGGCAGCGCCGATCGCCGAGGGCTGGGTGATGTGGCACGCGTCGGAGGACATGCCGAAGCCGCAGATTTCGCCGTAGATGGCCGCGCCGCGGGCTTGGGCCGTTTCGAGCGGCTCTAATACCATCATGGCGGCCCCTTCACCCAGGATCATGCCGTTGCGGTCTTTCGAAAACGGCCGGCAGGTGTCGGATGAGACGACGCGCATGGCTTCCCACGCCTTTAAGATTCCATAGCTGAAAGGCGCTTCGCTCCCGCCGGCGATCGCCATCGAGACTTGCCCGTTCCGGATCATCCAATAGGCCTGACCGATGGCATGAGATGCGGAGGAACAAGCCGTAGAGACGGTGTAGGCGGGTCCGGTGACTGAGAATTCCATCGAAATGTGGCTCGCGCCGGCGTTCGCCATAATACGAGGAATGGTGAGGGGAGGGACGCGGGGTTTGTTGAGGCGATAGACATCATGAAAACAGGCGTCCTCACTGGACTGGCCTCCGACGCAAGCGCCGGTAACGATGGCCGTGTTGTCCTTCAGTTCGTCTGTCCATTGCACACAGGATTGGGCGACGGCTTCGCGTGCCGCGATGACGGCAAACTGCGCGAAACGGTCCATGAAGTCGGCTTGCTTATCGGTGAAATAAGGTGTGTGGCTGTAGTTTGACACCTCAGATCCGTTGCGGAAGCGTAGTTCGGACATTTCGGTGGAGGTGATGGGCCCGATGCCGGGCCGTCCGAGGCGCAGGCTCTCCCAAAACTCGTCTCGTGTAGAGCCGATCCCGGAGATTACACCGATGCCGGTGATGACGACGCGCGGACGCAGAGAGGAGTCGCTCAAGCGGCAGGCGCCGAGCTTTCATTCAGGAGTTTGTCGACGCCATCCACCATTTCCTGGATGCTGCGAATTTGTTTGGCCGCCTCATCCGGGATGGTGATATTAAATTCATTCTCGAGCGCGAACAGAATATTTACTCCATCCATGGAATCGATTCCGAGTTCCTCGAACGTACTATCGATCTTCACCTTTTCGACAGGGATTCGCTGCGCGGACGCTATGGTCTTCAGGACGCGCTGTGTCAATTCGTCAGACATAGAAGTTGGCTTACAGTTTCAAATTTATAGCCGCGGTCCTCCAGCGCGGGAAGGATTTCGCGCAGCGCCCGCAACGTTTCGGAGATATCCGGCCTCGGTTGCAATTCACGGCCATCGTGCAGGCAGAAAATGCCGCCATTCGACGCGCTATGGAGCAGACGGCTGGCGATGGCGGAACCTTTCAGTTTCCAATCGAGAGCGATCGCCGTCCACATGATACCCATCAGTTTCAGATTTCGCTGCATCTCCCGAAAACCAAACCAGCGTACGCCGTAAGGTGGCCGCATGATGCGGGGAACGAAGCCAGCGGCGTCGCCGATAGTCTGTTGGGCCCTGGAAAACTCCATTTCGATCGTAGCTTTCGATCTGAAATAGAGACGTGCGTGACTGTAGCTGTGGTTGCCAATTTCGTGGCCCTGGGCCAGTACAGTTCGGGTGACGCCGGGAAGGCGAGCTACATTCATGCCGCATTGGAAAAAAGTCGCCGGCGCGCGAAACCGTTGGAGAATGTCAAGAACCTGTTCGGTACCCTCGCTCGGGCCATCGTCAAACGTTAACGCTAAAGCGTGTTTGTGAGGAGAGCCGCGGTGGATCGACGGAGCGAGGAGAGACGAGGAGGGACCGCGTACGGCGTAACCCATCATCGCCGCCGCACCTCCGATCGAAACTGTGACCGCTTCCGCCAACACAGGCAGATTCTAACATGTTGCATTACGAAAGGCTTAGAGGCCGTGATAATGATGACCGTCGCGGTCATATCCACCGTCGGGCATATCGATTCGAATCGGTTGCTCCAGGCGGAATGTAACGAGGGATTCCACGGGAATATTCAGCTCTTTGCCGCGGGTGGAAAAGCCCGCCGCGGCTCCTGCGCCCGCGCCCGCGAGTGCCCCGATGGCCGCACCTTTACCCCCTCCGGCGACCGCGCCCAGGATGGTGCCCAGAATCGCGCCGCCACCGGTAAATTCACCGACATGTTTCTTGTTCGGGCTCGTTCGAGCGGCTTCGGATACCGTTTCCGCCGCCGCGACACCGTAACGGCGCCCGTTTACAGTAACCGAATCCAGGTCTATGGCGACTTCGTCCCTGCCGATCCGCCGGGCAATCAGTTCAACCTTAGAACCGCGCGGCACGAGCATGTTGCTGTCCTTGTCAAAAACATCACTGTCGACGATCCCTGGGTAGATTCTTCCATCGCCCTCGGTAGCGCGGATATGGATCGTCTCCTCGGTCCGCACCACGATATTGGTACCACCGGGGATCCAGTCAGCGGCTACGACAGGGATCGCGAACGTCAGCAAGAGAAGCAGTTGTTTGGTCACAAGAATTCCTCCGAGTTAGCGGAGCAATTCCGCAGCCATTCAGGGAAAGAAGATACCGGCGGCGCAGCGGAACGTCGCGGCGTGCGCATCTACAGTCAAATCAATCGGTTGGGAGTATCCGCCGCCCAAGACTGTGACGACGGGGATACCCTTCATCGCCTTGAATACGACGCGGTCGCGCTCTAGCAATCCGTTGGGCGAGAGAGCAAGAAGGCCTAATTTGTCCGAACGTAATCCATCGACGCCTGACTGATAGAAGACTATTTCGGGACGGAAGTCGACAACAAGGGGAATTGCCCTGACCAGCGCCGCGAGGTACTCTTCGTCTTCAGTTCCGTTTGGGAAGCCGATATCCAATGTGCTGGTCTGCTTGCGGAAGGGGAAGTTATGGCTGCCGTGGAGCGAGAGGGTGAAGACCGATGGGTCGCCACCGAATATCGAGGCTGTGCCATCCCCCTGGTGGACATCGAGGTCGATCACTGCGGCACGCTTGCCCGAGGCTTTGATGGCGATCGCGATGTCGTTGAACACGCAGAAGCCCGCGCCGTCGGAACGGAACGCGTGATGGGTTCCACCGGCCAGGGCGCCCCCGAATCCGGTTTCGATTGCCGCGCGCGTGGCGGCGAGAGTTGCACCGACGGAGCAGAGCGTTCGGGCGACCAGACCTTCCGACCAGGGGAAACCGATCCGGCGGATGGTTTGGGAGTTCAAGCGGCCATCGATAAACGCCGCGACGTAATTCGGGTCGTGGACCGATGCGATTACAGCGGGATCGGCTATCGGAGCCGGTTCAATTTCGAATCGCGCGTCCGACTCCAAACGCTCGCGCAGCATGCGGTATTTGGCGAGCGGAAACTTATGCCCGTCGGGCAGGGGGATGTTGTAGCGATCGCAGGAATAGAGCTTCACCGCTGGGACAGGTCGCGTACGTAGATTTCCTTGAACAGCATGTCGCCATGCCCGCCGGCGTGCAGTTGCAACGCGATGGTGCCATCGGTGGACTTCGGTGTGGGATCTGTGAAATCGATCACGACTACGCCGTTCAGGCGCGCAATGTAATGGTTGCCTTCGACGATCAGAAGGTAAGTGTTCCAGTCGGTAACATGGATGGTGTATTCGTTCTCCGGGGAGGGCCAGACGATCCATTGACGGCCATCGCCATAGATGCCGCCGGTGTGGTGGTTCAGCGTGGGGTCGATCTCAAACTGCAGTCCCTGGGATACGTCGGCTGTGCCGGGTTTGAAAGCGGTATGAAAGAAAACGCCGCTGTTGCCATCGCCCACGCATTTGAAGCGTAGCGAGAGATGGAAATCCTTAAACTTTTTCGTGGTTTGCAGGTAGCCGTATTCCTTCGTGATCGCCTGGCCGTGGATTTCGCCATCTTTCACTTCCCACTTCTCTTTACCGACGGGATCCCAACCATCAAGTGTCTTGCCATCGAAGAGCGAAACCCATTGCTCATTGGGCAGTGGCGGACGATTCTTAGGGGTTTGGGAAAGGAGAGTTACGGCTAATGAAAGCGAGAGCAACAGGCAAAGACGCATGTCCGCATTCTACTCCGGTGGCGCTAGCGCACAGGCGGAATGGAGATATTTCGAGCGCGGCAATCCCGCACTGAGTTGGCTGGGCAATGCAATGGAGCGCCATCTTTCATAACACAGATCTGCACGCCCGACAAAAAGTTCTGAGGGCAGTTCACGGCGATCGAATCGTCACTGAGTTGAGGGTTGGATTGTTCGAAAGCTCGCTTTACCTCAGCGGGGCGCAGGTTCTGTATTTGGGTGGGACGCGTAAACTGCTCAGGTATTCTGATGGAGTAGAAGATCATGCGGATGAGCAGGAAGTATTGATCGGCGTTGAGGCCGCTACAGGTTCCGTGGGTGGTCCATTCATGGCGGATGAGCGACGGGTCCGGCATGATGACGCTTACCGAAGCCGGATTATCGGGCGCTGGCTCATTGGAGCAGTGTTCCGGGTAGCGTCCATCTGAAAACTGCGGCCACAGTCCGTGGACGATGAAGCCGTAATGATTTCCGCCGCCGCATTCGACTGCGTCCCGATGCGAGTGGCAATATTCGGGAGACCAAGACAGGGTGAACAGATAGTAATCGAAGTTGCCGGGTTTGCCGGATTGGGGCTGGGCGGATGCTAGGAGCAAGCCGGCAAGAATCAAAAGAAGCCCTCTAAGCAAGTTCCGCACGAATAGCCTCCGCGATACGATTTGTATAGTACTCCACGCGTTCCATTTCGGGGCCTTCCACCATAACGCGAGCTAGGGGTTCGGTACCGGAGAATCGCACAAGGACGCGGCCTAAGCCCTGAAATGCAGCCTCGCATTCGGCAATCCGAAGAGCTACTTCGGGAAGTCCATCGAGAGACCGCTTTTTGGCGACGCGAATGTTGACTAAGAGCTGTGGATAGATCTCGAGGCCTTCTAGGAGTTCGTCGAGCGATTTTCCCGAACTTTTCGCAATTTCGAAAACGTGAAGGGCGGTTAGCATTCCGTCGCCTGTGGTGGCAAACTCGCGGAATATGACGTGTCCGGATTGTTCGCCGCCGAGCGCGGCTCCGCTCCGGATCATTTCTTCAAGAACGTATTTATCGCCGACGGGGGTTCGGACCATGCGAATGCCGAGAGCGGTGAGCGCGCGTTCCAATCCGAGGTTCGACATCACGGTAGCGATTACGGTGTCACCCGGCAGGTGTCCGGATTCCTTTAGGCTGCGGCTTGCGATCAGGAGCACTGCGTCTCCATCGACTACTCGGCCGGAGCCGGAAATCAGAATGGCGCGGTCGGCGTCTCCATCGAAGGCCACCCCAGCATCCGCTTTTTCAGCGAGAACGCGTTCACGGAGGGCCTCCACATGGAGTGCTCCAGAATTCAGGTTGATGTTCTTTCCATCGGGCTGGTCATTGATGACAATGACTTCCGCTCCCGCCTTAAGGAAGAGTTCGGCCGCGAGATGCGACGCTGCGCCATTGCCGCAGTCCAGCACAAGGCGTTGACCGTCGAGCCGCACTTTCAACGTGGAGAGGAGAAATTCGACGTATCGTTCGTCGAGGCCGGGATCGATGGATAGAGATGCTTCCGTGGGAGTTACGCCTGCTTCCAGATCCTGAAAAATCTGCTGCTCGATGAGGTGCTCTTCGGTATCGGGAAGCTTGTAACCGGTCGAGGCGAAAATCTTAATTCCGTTGTCGCGATACGGGTTATGCGAGGCGGAAATCATGACACCGGCATCGAAGGGTACCGTTCGGGTGAGCCAGGCTACGCCGGGCGTCGTGATGAGTCCGGCAAATCTTGTTTTCACATTACACGCAGCCAAGCCGGCCGCCAACTGCGCTGCAATGGCGGGACCGGATTCACGCGTATCCATGCCGATGACCACTTCCGGCTGCACGCGGCTTCTGACGCGCGTCAAATCCTTGCCCAAAGCCAGTCCGCAGGCATAAACCGTGGTTGCGTCGAGCGGAGGCTCTCCAGCCACGCCACGAATACCATCTGTACCGAAGAGTTGTTTGCCCATTTATGGATCAGTTCAAGGAATCGTAATTCTAACGGTAACCTGTGGATCTTTCAGAAAGCGAACCTTCGGTTCAGGCACGAAGACGGCAACGCGTGTGGACGGGTTGCCGCGGGTCATGGAACCCAGATCGATGGAATCCGTTTCGACCGCGGTTACACGCTCCACTTGGGATGCGGGTCCGAAGACGGCTTTTTCAGGCGGATCGACCTGGTAGCCCGTCATCGTCAGTCCGCTCGACAAACTTCCCACGAAGCGGACATGTACGGGTACGGTTTTCTGCAATCGCGGTTCGAATGTGAGCCGGATCTGTGCGGGAGTTGCTCTCAAGAGGTCCACTCCTTGAGGCAGGTTCGTCAGGTTCCTTGTAATGGTAAACGTCCTCTGTCCTGCGTCTCTTACGTCGGAAAAATCAAGGATGACCACCGTTCGAGAATTGCTCAAATTGCGGAGCAGGCCGGAAGGACCGCGTGTTTCGAGTTCGACGCGATCGACGAGAGGAGACGAGACCTCGAGGTTGTTCCCCGCGTCCCGGTACTGCACCGGCGCGGACACGATTGTGGCCATCTCCGGTTCGGTCGCTACACTCATCCAAATGCCATAGGCAAGCGCGAGAGAGAGTATCCTCCAGCCGATGTTCTTGATCAGCCATTTTCCGACTCGCCGCAGCGTCATCGGCCTACTCCAAAATGGCGATTAATTCTAAGCTCGACTTCCTCGGACTTCAGATTCTGCTCCAATTCGCCTCCAGCTGCGACAGACATCCAGCCGGTTTCTTCAGAGACGATGAGCGATAGGCAATCGGTTTCCTCGGTAATTCCGATTCCCGCGCGGTGCCTCGTGCCCAGTTTGCCCGATAGTGCCGGATTGGTGCTGAGCGGCAGAAAGCAGGCGGCCGCGGCAATGCGATCCTTCTGAACGATCACCGCACCGTCATGCAGCGCGGCTCCCGGGCGGAAAATGGAAAGTAACAGGTCACGCGTGATTTCAGCATCCAGGCGGACGCCGCTTTCGACAAAGGTTCGCAGGCCGATATCACGTTCCAGGACGATCAGCGCGCCGACATGGTCCTGCGACATGATGGTCATGGCGAGCAGAAGCTCATCGACCGATTCCAGGCGCCGGAATCCCGATCCAAAAACGCGTTTCCTGCCGATTCGCGCCAGAGTGCGCCGGATCTCAGATTGAAAAAGAATGATGACGGCGATCGGGAAGTACGGAACCAGATAGGAAAGCATGGATCGCAATGCCTCCAGACGCGCGTAGACGGAAAGACCGTAGATGAGCGCGAGGGTTCCGATCCCCAGGAGAATCTGGGCCGCGCGGGTTCCGCGGACGATTAGCAATAGCTCGTAGATTAATATTGCGACCGCGAGAATGTCGATCACGGAGGTGATCGTCATGTGCGGCGGCATCAGCGGAAGACCGCTGGAAATTATTTCTCTCAAAGCTAACTAGTTTAGCAGTGGCGCCCGGATTATATATTCGCTAGTTAACTGTGTATGTTCCTCTCGTCTGCCAGCCGCTGTTGTTGCCGAAGATATCGTCCACCCACATGTAGACGTTTTTCATGCCAGTGAACGCGTTGGCGAAGTTGATGGAGAGGACCAAGGTTGAATTTGTGCCGGAATTTGTCAGACTCGAACCGGACCCGTTCAGAGTGCATTGACTATTGGCTAGAGTTCCGGTGGGTGAAAGGGGGCCGAGTAAAACTGAGCTGTTGTCGTTATAAAGATAAATTCCCGTTGAATCCGCTTGAATCACGCAAGCGTTGATTCCATAGAGAGCTGAATTGATCAAGACCGTGTGATTACTGATGAGGCTCCCGCCGCCCGCATCGGAGAAAAGCGTTGTGAAGACCTGATTGACGCCCGTTCCCGAACTCGGAGTAACGGAAACGGCGGTAGGCGGAGTGCTAGCCACGGCAAACGTGCCTTTGTTCTGCCAGCCACTGCTGTTGCCGAAGATGTCACTTGCGTACATGTAGATGTTCTTCACGCCACCGAAAGCAGCCGTGAAGCTGATGGATAGGGTCAGGGTCGACGTTGTACCGGAGTTCGTCACGCTAGTTCCGGAGCCGTTGAGAGTGCATTGGCTGTTGGCTAGAGTTCCGGCCGGTGACAGCGGGCCCAGTATCGCGGAACTGTTGTCGTTATACAGATAGATTCCGCTGGCTCCGGCTTGAATTACGCATGCGTTGATCCCATAAAGAGCCGAATTGATCAAGACAGTAAGGTTACTGATCAGACTTCCGCCGCCGGCATCCGAGAAAACAGTTGTGAAGATCTGGCTGACGCCGGAGCCAGCGCTTGGCGTAACTGAAACGGCCGTTGGGGGAGTCGTGGCCACGGCAAACGTGCCTTTGTTCTGCCAGCCACTACTGCCGCCGAAGATGTCGCTCGCGTACATATAGATGTTTCTTACGCCACCGAATACGGACGTGAAAGTAATGGAGAGAGTTAGCGTCGAGGTTGTGCCGGAATTGGTTAGGCTTGTACCGGAGCCGTTCAATGTGCATTGGCTGTTCGCAAGGGTTCCTGTTGGGGACAACGGGCCGAGTACCGCGGTACTGCCGTCGTTATACAGATAGATTCCGGTGGCTCCCGATTGAATCACGCAGGCGTTTATCCCGTAGAGCGCGGAATTGATCAAGACGGTACGGTTGGCGATCAGACTTCCGCCGCCCGCATCCGAGAATACAGTCGTGAAGACTTGGCTGACGCCGGAACCCGCACTGGGAGTAACCGACACGGCTGTCGGAGGAGTGGTTGCCACGGTGAACGTGCCTTCGGTTTGCCAGCCGCTGCTGTTGCCAAACGCATCGCTGGCGTACAGGTAGATATTCCTGACACCACCGAAAGCGGAAGTGAAGGCGATGGAGAGAGTCAGCGTTGAGGTTGTGCCGGAATTGGTCAGGCTTGTACCGGAACCGTTCAGAGTACATTGGCTATTGGAAAGAGTGCCGCTAGGGGAGAGTGGGCCCAATAGCGCCGAACTGCCGTCGTTATATAAGTAAATGCCTGTTGAACCTGCTTGAATCACGCAAGCGTTTATTCCGTAGAGCGCGGAATTAATCAAGACGGTGCGATTACTGATGAGGCTGGCTCCGCCTGCATCCGAGAAAACGGTCGTGAAGACCTGGCTGATGCCAACACCCGTGCTGGGACTAACTGAAACCGCGGAGGGCGGAGTGGTCGCCACGGTGAACGTCCCAACGTTCTGCCAACCGCTGGCGTTGCCGAACGCGTCGCTGGCGTACAGGTAGATGTTCCTGACTCCACCGAAAGCTGGATTGAAAGTGATGGATAGAGTCAGGGTCGAAGTCGTTCCGGAGTTGGTCAGGGTGGTGCCGGACCCGTTCAAAGTACATTGGCTATTGGACAGACTGCCGGAAGGGGAGAGCGGACCGAGCAGCGCCGAACTGCCGTCGTTGTACAGATGAATTCCTGTCGCGTCGGATTGAACCACGCAAGCGTTTATTCCGTAAAGAGCGGAATTGATTAAGACCGTACGGTTACTGATGAAGCTGGCGCCGCCGGCCTCCGAGAAAACAGTTGTGAAGACCTGGCTGGTGCCGGTACCCGAACTGGGTGATACCGATACCGCTGCCGGTGGCGAATTGGGCGCTTGAGTCACAGAGAAGCTTAGCCCCGCGGCGGTCACCGCCGAGCTGAGTGTATTGCCGGTTGAATTGGCAGGCGCCGTTAGCGTTAGGGTTGAGTTACCCGTTCCGCTTGCCGGACTGACCGTCAGCCAATTCGCCGATGAAGTTGAGGTCCACTGACATCCGGCCGATGTTATGAGAGTTGCAGTTAGTGAGCCTCCCACAGGCGAGATTGCCGACGAAGCCGGCGTGAGCGAGGTCCCGCATACGACGCCTGTCTGAACCACCGTATAAGAACTTCCTGCAATCGTGAGCGTGCCGGAGCGCGAGCTTCCCGATGGATTTGCCGCGACGCTGAAAGTGACTAGGTCGTCCCCCGATCCGCTTGCGCCCGAACTAATTGTGATCCACGCGGCTCCAGAAGCGGCCGCATATGTGCATCCAACGGGAAGAACGACTGCGATCGAGCCTATCCCACCGGCGCCGCTGATTGTCTGGGTCGAAGGATAGAATTGCGGCGCAGAGCAGGTATCACCGGCTTGGTTCAAAGTGTAATTCGCAGCTCCGGCCGAAATGGTTCCCGATCGGCCCGTCTGGCTCATCGCGTTCGGTCCCGCAGTTAGAGTCACGGCGCTCGGGCCAATACCGCTGGAAGGCGAATTGACAGAGAACCAAGAGGCCCCCGTAACCGCTTCCCATGCGCAGCCAGCCTGAGCCACTACCGACACCGTGACGCTACCACCTCCAACCGGCACTGTCCCACTCGTGGGCGTGAACGACAACGCGCATGAGGTTGCGGAACCCAGATCGATTCTCGCGACGAACCCGGTGTTGGCTCCCGGGCTCGAAACACCGTTTGCAGTCTGAAATGCGCCGGAACTCACTGGAAACGTGAATGAACCGGTGTAGCCGGTCACAAACGCGTGACTGGATGAATCGATTGCGACGCCTTGTCCGACGGTGGAACCGGTTGCCCCCAGCAGTGTCGAATAGATAAGCGCTGTCGCAGTTGGGTTGATCTGAGTCAGGAAGGCGGCCGGGCTGAAGTTCGCAACAGGATCTACCGAGTTTGCCGATGCGGGGAAGTTTGTCGAGTAAGTGAATCCTGTTAGCACCGCGTTACCCGATCCGTCGACCGCCACCCCGTTTGCTCCGTCGGCGCCGTTGCCGCCGAGAAACGTGGAATACACGAGCGCGGCCCCGGCGGGATTCAGCTTGCTCAGGAACGCGTGTCCGCTCGAAGATATGCCGGGCGCCGTCGAACCAACCACACCCGAAGTCACGGGGAAGTCGGCGGAAGCTGTGGTGCCCGCTACATAAGCGTTGCCTGAACTGTCGATGGCGATGGCATTGGCCGAGTCGCCGCCTGTTCCACCAAGATAAGTTGCGTAGGTCAATGCCGTCCCCGCGGCGTTCACTTTCGCCACAAACGCAACGGGTGCGGGACCGATCGTTTTCTTATAAGCCGCTGTAGATACAGGGAAGTCAGTTGAAGCCGTATTGCCGGTCACGTAGGCGTTCCCGCTACTATCGACGGTGATGGCATAGGCATCGTCTTCCGCGGAGCCGCCGAGATACGTCGAGTAGAGCAGCTTCGATCCGGCCGGATTCAGTTTCGCGACAAACGCATCGTTGGCGGATTTCAATGCGGTCTGAGGAGCGCCGGTTACGATCGGAAAGTTGGTCGAGCCGGTGGACCCGGCGACATAGGCATCCCCGGAAGAGTCGATTGCGATTCCGGCCACGGATTCCTGCCCTGAACCTCCCAAGTAAGTGGAATAGTAAAGCGCCGTTCCCGTGGCGTTGAGCTTCGCGACGAAGCCGTCGGAAGGCCCGCTTAGGGTAGTCGATAAGGATCCGTTCGTCACCGGAAAGTTGGCGGAGCCTGTGGTTCCCGCCACGTAGGCGTTGCCGGCGGAATCTACGGCGATGGCGTTTGCGGAATCCCCCGCATTGATTCCGGAGCCGCCCAGAAACGTCGTATAAACCACGGCGGTTCCGGTGGCGTTGAGCTTGGCGACGAACGCTACGGTTTCAAACACCCCAGGATAAGAAGTTTGCAAAGCGCCCGGCGTAACCGGGAAATTGAACGATGACGTGGATCCGGCGATATAGGCGTTTCCCGCGGAGTCCAGCGCAATCGCATTTGGCGAATCGTTTGAGGTTCCGCCGAGATAGGTGGAGTATGTGATCGCGGGATCTATGCGAAGTTCACGGCTATGGTCATAGGCGGAAATATCGAACCCAACGGTTCCGTCGGGTTCAATCCGGAACCCTCCTTCGACCCGCTTGCCGTTCTGTTCGATGAAGGGCCGGTGCTCAACGATTTCGCCCGCGGCGGTCTTTAAGAGAAGGTCTCCGTTCTGTTGCAGGACGGGCGCTGCGCCATCGAAACAAAGCCGAATTGAGGAAACATTTGCGCCGGGCCGCAAAACCAGATCAAACTCGGGTTGCTTTGCGTTTCCGTAGTAGATCAGGTCTGTTTCGGGAAGCACTTCCTGTATGCGGACGCGCCCGACCTGTTCCACGTTAGTGCGCCAGGAGGCGCGGTCTCCGACAAGGTAGTTCGCGCGGCCCGGCAGTCTTTCCTCGCCGGCGACTCTCGCTTGAGAACTCGCGCCTTGAACGCGCATGCGCACAAACGTTCCGGGCTTGCCGTTCAGAGCGAATACCGCTTCCTGGTTCGAGATCAGCAGGTTAAATCCGGCGGCCCGGGAAACAAAATTTCCCTGCTCACCGTATTTTTCGAAGCTGAGCGGAAGGTTGGCGTAAATTGCCGCTGAGCAGGCGCTCGAGAGCAGAAGTAAGGAGCTGAAGAGTTTTTGAACCACTGGATTTACCAGTGATTCAGTGCCCTCGGGGCGGAATTGTTCTCAGTTGGCGGAGTTGCGAATAAAGGGCGTTGATATACTTGACACAACCACGCCATGGCCCGGAGCGCAAGGATCAAAACGAAGCGGCTCGATCAGATTCAATGCGAGTTCCACTCCCTTCTTATTTCTTGCCTGAAGGAGTGCGCTGAGGGACGGTGGGGCTTGTTCGGACAACACGATCACCTTTCGGATGCAGATGCTCGCTGGTTTCTTTGGCCGGAGGCCAACCGTTTGAAGCAATTGGCCGAAGAAATCACCGCCGCCCACGAGGCGTTTGGAAGCCGGAACGAAGTATGCGATCGTTTTTTGGCGCTCTGCACTCAGCGTGGGGCAAACATTCTGGGGGAACCGAAGTTGGCCGCCAACTTCCTGGCCGAGATTCGTTAGCGACAACAACCAGGGCGGAACGCTCTTTGGTTGCGTCAGGTATATCAGCGCCAAAAAAAGGGTGAACAAAATTGACGCTTTCGGAATTTATAGGTATGAGCCAGGGTAGGGCGGTGCTGAACCCACGCGGAACCGGAAGACGGTTTCATGCCGACGCCCAATGCGGGTTGCGTCATGATGTAATTAGTCACGTCGAAGGACGACGATGAAGCGCGACGACTTCCATCTTTCAGACGAACAAATGCTCTCGGACATCGACGGCGAACTCTCCGCGGATGACAGAAAACAGGTTCGATCGCATTTCGATGTGTGTTGGAAATGCCGCACGCGGAGACATGAATTGGAGAACGCCATCGCCGGCTTCGTCCATTTGTACGAACAGGAGTTCAATAACGATAGGCTTCCGTCCACGGCCGGCTCGCGGGCATTGCTGAAAGCGAGGCTCGAACAGGTTTCAGCCGAATCCATCCGGCCATCCGGGCGGTTTCACTTGGCGCGCCTGCTTCCATGGGCTTTGCCTGTGGGACTATGCGCGATGCTAGCTTTTGCCTGGTTGCCGTACCGATCGGTTCAGGCCCACTACCGCCGATACAGTTCCCCGGTGGTTTCGGTTCCGCGGAGATCCATTACTCCCGGAGCGGCGCTGCTGGTAAACGGACCGACGGTGTGCGCCGCGGATGGCTCGAACAATAAAACCGTTCCCGTTGCTCTGCAGAGAAGGGTGTTGGAAGAGTATGGGCTTGCCGGTGCGGACCCTCGCATGTACGAGATCGATTATCTGGTGACGCCCGGCTTGGGAGGTTCTGACGATATACGCAATCTATGGCCACACTCCTATGCATCCACGGTGTGGAATGCTAAGGTCAAGGACGCTCTCGAAGAACGGCTCCGCGAACGCGTCTGCCAAGGAGATATGGATCTGACTACAGCGCAGAGGGAGATCGCAGGGAACTGGATTGCGGCCTATCAGAAATACTTCGAGACGGAAACGCCGTTGCCGGAACATGAGAAGTAAATTGCACCGCTTCATTCCGGTCGTTGCCGTGCTCTGGTGCGCGCAATTGGCGCTTGGGTGCAAGTGTCAGATGTCGCTTTCCTCATGCGATGAAGCAGCGACCAGCAACGTCGTCTTTATCGGGACGGTGGAATCGATTGAACCGAAGTTCTTGAGCCGTTGGAATCTTATGGCGCCTTCTTCACTTCGTTCGCTGAATGCCGCTTATATCGAGGCGCAGCAGCACCCTTCGGTAGCCAACCTGGAGCGGCTGAAACAGGTTTACCTCAAAATGTTTCCTGACTTGCAACTGCCAGATGAGAAAGCAGAGAAGGATCACATGGCGGCAAAGACGGCCTCGGACGTCACGTCTTCCTTTTATGCGGCGCTGGACCGCGGTATCCGAGTCAGATTCCACGTAAAGACGATGTTCAAGCATGAGGATGATGACGATGATGACAAGGAGGAAACCGAACTAGACGTGTGGAATCCATTTGGCGATTGCGGCTTCGATTTCCAAACCGGAGAGACGTATCTGGTGTACGCGAATATGGAGGAATCGTCCGACTATATTTTCACCGGCAGCTGCACCCGAACTCGCCGTCTCTCCGACGCCGGAGACGATTTGGCTTACCTCTTCTTTTACAAGAACCACAGGGAAGAATCCTCGCGCCTGGAGGGATTCACAACTTCCGACGCCAAACGGCAGTCCGATTTCGATCCCATGCATATGCCGGCTGGCGTTGCGTCGCCGGTCGCGGATGTGGTGATCGAACTGAGATCCGATCACTCAGTTCGATATGCCCAGCCGGACCCGAACGGCAGATTCGTCTTCGACGGACTTTCAGAAGGAGATTATCGAGTATCGGCCTTTGCTGCAGGTTATCCGATGTACCGGCAATTGTTGGCAGGCCCAAGGCCGATCGAAATAAAGGAGGAGAGTTGTGCGCACCAAATCCTACTTGTACCGATTCCACCAAGCAAATAGGCGCTTTTCCTGGGTTCTGGTAGCGGCCATGGGAATTCTTGTCACAACCGGCTTGTGTCAGAAGCCCGATGCTCCCACACTGCCGCAGAAACCTTTGCGCGAACGCTTGTTGGAACGTGCGCTGAAGGGCGATGCGGACGCGCAATTCGATCTGGCCAAAGGTTATGAAGGCGGCAGGTACGGCTTGATACAGGATTACTCGCAGGCCAAACACTGGTATGAGGAGGCCGCCAACCAAGGTGAACCTTTCGCGGAAGCGAGTCTGGGGATTTTTTATGGGGCGGGCAAAGGCGTCAAACAGGATTACGTGTTGGCATACAAGTGGTTGGACCGTTCTTCCTCGCATCTGACCGGTGCCGACCGGGACACGGTCGTCGAGATGCGAGATAGCATCGGACGCAGAATGACTCCCTCTCAGCTGGAGAGTGCGCGCCACGCTGCATCTGTAGGAAAGGCGCTACCCAAAAATTAGAATGCGATCGTTTCGTTCGTACCTGGCCGTCGCGTGTATGGCCTTTGCCGTCGGATGCGGCATATCGAAAAGTGGCGACGATTCGCCGCCCGCGAAACCTATCGGAAAGGTTGTGGCCATCGAATCGCCGTTGGGCCTTCCGCCTGTCCCGGTACCAGCATCGAATCCGGAAACGGAGGAAACGATTGCTCTCGGACGAAGGTTGTTCTATGAAAAGAAATTATCGGCAGATACATCTTTATCCTGCGCTTCATGTCACAACCCGCTGATCTTCTTTTCAGATGGACGAAAACACTCTATTGGCGTGGGAGGAAAAATCGGTGTTCGCAACGCTCCTAGCGTGATTAATGCAGCCTTCACGCCTCGCCAATTCTGGGATGGACGCGCATCCAGTCTGGAAGAGCAAGCTGGTGGGCCGATGTCCAATGCCGTCGAGATGAATCAATCTCATGAGGTGACCGTATCTAAGCTGCAGGCCGACGCAAGTTATCGTGCCGATTTCGAGCGTGCTTTCGGTCCGGGGCCTGTGACAATTGGGAAAATCAAGGAAGCTCTCGCCAGCTTCGAACGCACACTGATCAGCGGCGGTTCCCCTTTTGATCGATACGAGTATGGCGCCGATAAATCCGCGCTCAATCCCGCCGCGATTCGAGGCCTCGCCATCTTCCGCGACGAAAAGAAAGGGAACTGCGCAAGCTGCCATACCATCGGAGAGAAGTATGCCTTATTCACCGATGGCAAATTTCACAATATAGGAGTCGGTGTGGACGACGAAGGCAATCTCACAGACTTGGGCAGATACGGGGAATCAAAATTGGAAATCGAAAAGGGCGCCTTCAAAACGCCTACTCTGCGAAACATAGCGAAGAGCGCGCCCTACATGCACGACGGCAGTTTGAAAACCCTGAGCGATGTGGCAGATTACTATGCCGGTGGGGGCAACTCGAATCCCTATCTGGATAAGCGGATCAAGACCATGCACATCTCCGGTCCTGAAAGAAGCGATTTGGTTGCATTTCTGGAATCTCTCACGGGCGATATGCCGCCCAACGCCGGGCCGCCTGTCGGACCAACGAAATGAAGCAAATTACCTGTTACATGGCCTTTCTTGCTCTGCTGGGCTGTTCCGGTACTACTAAGAAGGAACCCCAGGCAACCTCCCAGAACAAGGAACCCGAGCCTTCCTACTTCAAGGTCGACCCGGCTATGGTGGGCGCCGTGAAAGGGAAGGTCCAATTTACAGGGCACAGCCCGGCGCGGAAACCCGTCGACATGAGTAGCGATCCGGCCTGCGTCGAAGCGCACCACGGGAAGGCCTTCGAGGTTCCAATTGCGGTGAATCCAAACCGTACGCTCGCCGATGTGTTCGTTTATGTCAAATCCGGACTGGAAGGGAAGAAGTTCCCGGTTCCCGCCACCCCCGTTACGATCGACCAAAAGGGCTGCTGGTTTCATCCGCATGTGATCGGCATCCAGACCGGACAGGTGTTGAGCGTCACTAATTCAGACCCCGTCACCCATAACATCCATCCGCTTGCGCAGATTAATCGGGAATGGAATCACAGTCAGGGAGCGGGAGACACGCCGCTTGCGCGCAAGTTCGTCAAGCCTGAAGTCATGATTCGCGTCAAATGCAATATTCATAGCTGGATGCACGCTTACATAGGCGTTCTGGATCATCCTTACTTTGCCGTAACAGGAGCGGATGGCAGTTTCGAAATTCCCAATTTGCCGCCCGGTGACTACGTGCTTGAAGCCTGGCAGGAGACCTTGGGAACGCAAGAGCAGAAGATCACCGTTACGCCGGCCGGAAAAATCCAAGCCGATTTTCACTTCAAAGGAGAATAGTTTTTGAAACCTATCCCGCATGCACTGCTTTCCGTTACATTGATGGCCCTCTGCTTGGATTGTTCGAAGAAGCCCGAGCCGGATCCCGTACCTGACAAGAACGTCCCGATCGGATCGTCAGCGTTCCGGATCTACGTCACCAATGAAGTATCCGGGGATATGACGGTGATCGATTCAGCCACATACAACGTGCTCGCGACGGTGCCATTAGGCAAGCGCCCCCGCGGTATCCATGCCAGTCCGGATCGGAAGACCATCTACGTGGCTCTTAGCGGCTCGCCCATCGCGGGACCGGGAGTGGATGAAAGCACCCTGCCTCCGCCCGATAAGAGCGCCGACGGAATCGGCGTTTTCGACGTCGCCCAGAACAAAATCGTCCGCGTCATCAAAGGAGGTTCGGATCCGGAGAACTTCGATGTCAGCAAGGATGGCACCCAGTTATACATTTCCAACGAAGACGATGCTGCGGTTAGCGTGGTCGATACAGCTACGGGTGCTGTGGTCAAGTCAGCGAAAGTGGGAGAGCAGCCTGAGGGTGTGAAGGCTACGCCGGACGGAAAGCTGGTCTATGTCACATCCGAAGAGACCGGAACCATCGCGGTGCTCGATCCGGTAGCGGGAAAGATCATCAAGACGTTCAAGGTAGGACACCGCCCGCGCTCGGTTGCCTTCATGCCGGATGGTTCGAAAGCTTATGTCAATGCCGAGAACGACGGAACTGTGGTCGTGGTGGATGCGGTGAAGCAAAAAATGACAGGTACGATCCCGCTCGGCAAGCCTGGCGTGATCAAGCCTATGGCGGTTTTATTATCGCCGGATGCCGCGAAACTCTACGTGAGCACCGGGCGCGGCCATGAAGTCTTCACGATCGACACGGCGACCGACAGGGTATTGGGATCTGTGAATGTGGGTCCCCGTCCATGGGGAATCGCAGTTTCACCCGACGGCAAGACGCTGTACTCTGCGAATGGGCCGTCGAACGACATTTCCGTTGTAGACGTGGCTACCAATAGCGTCGTGCGCAAGGTCAAAGCCGGTGGAAGTCCGTGGGGCGTAATCGCTCTCGATCGCTAGCCCCAGTCAGGAAGCGGGCCGCGGAAATGTGTCTTCGTTCTCGCGGTCATCGGCGTGCAGGCACGCCCAATCTTTCTCGATCAGAATGGAAATTCCCCGAAAGGCGCCTTCGATGCCTGTTTCGTTGCTGTCCGCCCACTGCTTGGTTGTAGCCTCAGGGATCCCAACCGTAATCCAGCCGTTGCGAAATGAAACATTGATTTCGGAAGATTCCGTGGATGAATGAACTGTGTAGATCAGCGGATTTGGGACGAAGTCGACAGAGTCGTCCACCAGGCCCGTGTTGGCAAGTTTCTCCACCTCGCTCTGCGACAAGCGCAACCTCACCGAATTACCCTTGAGTCTAAGCTTCATAGATCCTAAGCTTCATATCGATCCCGCTTCATACTGAATCCGCTCCTCCCTGGAATAGATGTTGAAGCGTCCATCGCGGATGAATCCCACGAGCGTAAGATCGAATTCGCGAGCAAACTCCACCGCCAATGTGGATGGGGCGCCCACAGCGGCCAGGATGGGAATTCCGGCCGCAATTGTTTTCTGCGCCAGCTCAAAGCTGGTCCTTCCGCTTACCAGCAAGGCGGACCCTTCCGGGACAGGAATGTTTTCCAGCAGCAAATAACCCGTCACCTTGTCTACTGCATTATGACGGCCCACATCCTCGCGAACAGCTAACAGTTCGCCGGCAGGGGAAAACAACGCTGCCGCATGCAAGCCGCCCGTTTCCTCGAAAGTTGCCTGCACGCTGCGTAGGTTCGAAGGAAGATCTTGCAAAATGCGGGCAGGGAACTGCACCGCTCCAAGCGGAATCGCTTCAAATCCCCGGTTGGAAATCGCGTCGAGTGAACCCTTCCCACATACTCCGCAACTCGATGTTGTGTAAAAGCTCCGTTCCAGTCGCGAAGGATCGAATCTGACCGAGGGAGCAAGATCCACCTTCACTACATTGCGCTCGCCCGGCCCCAGCCGCGATATCCCCGTGATATCGGCCTGGCTGCGTATAATCCCCTCGCCGCGCAGGAAGCCGGCCGCTAGCTCAAAATCGTGCCCCGGCGTCCGCATCGTGATCGAGATAGCGCGCGTGGCCCACCTTTCCGGCGTTTGATATCCGAGCCGGATTTCGAGCGGCTCCTCGATGGCGAGCAGGTCTGGCCTCGTTCCACCGGCAATACCGCCCACCACCGGAATGATCGAGTGGAGCGATGAGCGCGCCGCGATTGGGTTTGTTTGTTCCGTGACGTTCACACTGACTCCCATTCGACCTAACCCACTAGTTTGGACTATCCTTTGATGGGAAGATTCGACGAAATGTTCCGTTCCCTATTGCTTTTTTTAGCCATAGTAGCTCCCTTAGCCGCGCAGCCTGTCGTCAAAGGTCTGCAAAACAATTACAGTTATATCCTTCCCGGACTTCCGAATTACGGAATCGCCGAAGGGTCTATCTTAATAATCACGGGATCGGGACTGGCAAATGGTTCTACCGGTCTCCAGACAACCTATCCGCTACCTAAGAGCCTTCTCGGAACCAGCGTCTCGGTGACAGTCAACGGTACCGTCACAGTACCCATTCTCTATTACGTACTACCGACGCAAATCGCTGCGATTCTGCCGTCGGCCACCCCGGTCGGCGCGGGCGTTATCACCGTGACGAATAATGGCCAAACGAGCGCCGCGTTCCCGATTCAAGTGGTGCAGAGCGCCTTTGGAACCCTATCCTATTACGGGACCGGCAGTGGATTTGCCGCGGTATTCGACGATAACTTTCCCGCAACGGCGTCGCCTTATGTCAGCGTCTCCAGCGCCGCCAACCCGGGAGAGGTGATCACTCTTTGGGGTTCCGGAATAGGGCCGGATCCCGGGAATCCCGACGAAACAGTAACGCAAACTCTGAACAATCTGATCGGCACGCTCCCGATCGAAGTCGATATAGGCGGAATCTCCGCCACGCTTCTGTATGCTGGGCGCTCGCTCTACCCGGGGCTCGATCAGATCAATCTCTATATACCAGCGAATGTCACGCCCGGGTGCCATGTCTCAATTGCCGTAAAGACGGGGAACATCGTGAGCAACTCAACCGAGATGGCGATCGCACCCGCGGGCAGTCGCACCTGTTCCGACCCGAACATTGGTTACACGGCCAGCCAGCTTGGGGTGCTCACAACCAAGAGCAGCATTAACGTAGGCATCATCGGCTTCGGTAGAAAGAATGATTCGGGCACGATCGTTAATGGCCTGAACGCCTACTTCAATACCTATTCGCTGAATCAGTTTCTAACCCAGCCAACATCCGCTTCTTACGGAAGCTGCGTGATTGTTCCGGATGCGGCCACGCTCCCTTATCTCGACGCCGGTCCAACATTCAAGATCACTGGACCCGGTGGCGAGACGGCCTCGATAGACAAGGCCAACTCCATCTATTTCGGCGGCCTGTCGACAACCTTCATTCCGTCCACCGGCGGTTCGTTCAGCTTCAGCGACGGCAGCGGAGGAACCAATATCGGCGTTCTCTCGGGCGCCGCCACTACCGTCCCATCGCCATCCACCTGGACGAACGTCAGCAGCCTCGCAACCATCACGCGATCCCAGGGCCAGACAGTCACCTGGACAGGAGGTACGCCGGGCACGTTCGTCACCGTTCATGGAACTTCGCCTACGGCCGACGGCTCCATTACAGTGACCTTTGAATGCGCAGCCCCCGTCAGCGCCGGTCAACTCACCATTCCACCCTCGCTGCTGCTTGCGGTGCCCCCCTCAACCGGCGGCCAGCTGACTCTCTATAACTATGCGCTTCCCGTCTCATTTACGGCCTCGGGTATGGATGCCGGATTCGTCGTCGGCGAGATCAATACCCTGATTAGCGTTACTTTCAAATAGAGCGTTATCCTTAGGGGAGCATGGCATTTGTCTCAGTAGAAGAGGCCATTGAGGAAACTCGCTCGGGCCGGATGCTCGTCGTCGTAGATGATGAGGACCGTGAAAACGAAGGCGACCTTACCATCGCTGCGGAAAAGGTAACTCCCGAAGTCATTAATTTCATGGCGACCCACGGCCGCGGCCTGATCTGTCTGGCGCTCACCTCCGCACGCTGCGATTACCTGCGGCTGCCGCTAATGACCACCAACAATACGTCGAACTTCGGCACCGCTTTTACCGAATCGATCGATGCGCTCGAAGGCGTCACGACGGGAATTTCCGCGCAGGACCGCGCCATCACGATCCGCAAGGCGATCGATCCATCGTGCCGGGCGTCCGATCTTGCGCGCCCCGGCCATGTATTCCCCCTGCGCGCCCGCGATGGCGGCGTTCTGGTTCGCGCCGGGCAAACCGAAGCCGCGGTGGACCTGGCGCGTCTCGCCGGACTGGCTCCCGGAGGCGTGATCTGCGAAATCATGAACGACGACGGCACCATGTCGCGCGTGCCGGAGTTATTGGAATTCTGTGAGCAACACGGCATGAAGATGGTTTCGGTCGCGGATATCATCCGCTACCGTCTGCAACACGAGCGTTTCATCCATCGGCGTGGCGAAGGCTCTCTTCGCACCGAATTCGGCGACTTCCGCCTCATCTCCTACTCGAGCGACCTCGATCCCACCACCCATCTCGCGCTCGTGCTAGGCGACGTGGCTCATCATGACCATGTATTGGTCCGCATGCACTCCCACTGCGTTGCCGGTGACGTTTTCTCGTCGACCCAATGTGACTGCAAGCGCCTGATCCGCGAATCTCTCCGCCGCATTTCCCAAGCCGGGTGCGGCGCCCTGGTTTATCTCCACCAAACAGGTCCGGGTTTGCGAGTTCAGGGCGATCGCCTGATTCCGCACGACCGGGACGATTCGCCGTTTGTCCAACAGCATGAAGTCGGCATCGGCGCACAGATCCTGTCAGACCTAGGCTTGCGTCGCATACGGTTACTGACCAACCATCCCCGTAAAGTTGTCGCACTTCAGGGCTTCGGCATCGAAATCGTAGAACAGGCTCCCGTTTTTGAAGGAACTTTCGCCCAATAGGTTTCGTTACATAGGCAAGAGGAATCTTACATGCGCCATTTTGTACTGCTCGCCGCCAGTTTCACAGTTGCCGCACTTCAGGCCGCCGACCCGACTCTTCTCAACCTCGTGATGCCGGATGCCAAGGTTTTGGCGGGCATTAACGTACAAAAGGCGAAAACCACCCAATTTGGCCAGTTCCTCTTGACCCAAATGCCGGCCGGCGATTCGATCAACGGCTTCATCAGCGCCACAGGTTTCGATCCTCGTCAGGATCTGACGGAAGTGTTGATGGCATCGAACGGCGTAGCAAAATCCGCCGGCCTTATCCTGGCGCGGGGAACTTTCAATCCTTCGCTCATCTCGGCCGCCGTCGAAAAGGACGGGAAACATTCCGCGCAGAGTTACAAAGGTGCCCAGTTGATTACCACTAACGCCGCCAACGACGATGGCGCGGTCGCCTTTCTTTCCGGGAACATCGCCATTGTCGGGGATCTTGCCAGCGTCAAAGGCGCCATCGACCGGAGTAGCGGCAACAATGCTCTCGACCCGGCATTGGCGGCCAAGGTCGCCAGCTATGCTGCGACAGACGTGTGGAGCGTCTCTATGACGAGTATCAATTTTCCCGGCACTGAAGGCAATGCGGCCAACAATCCCTTCGGCGGAGCGCTGAAGAGCATCCAGCAGGCCAGCGGCAGCATTATGCTCTCGGAACCGATACAGATCACGGCCGAAGCTCTGGCCGATAACGATCAGGATGCAACTTCTCTTTCGGACGTGCTCAAGTTCGTCGTGATGATGGTAGCGGGGCAGAATTCATCGACAGCGTCATTGCTGAACTCGCTCAATGTTTCGACCGATCACAGCACCATCAACATTAAGTTCTCTATCCCGGAAGACCAGCTTGAGCAGTTGATCAAGAGCACGACGTCAGACTCAGAGAAAACGGCCAAGAAGCGCATAGCGGCTCACGTATAGTCCAGAGGCAGCGAAGCGCCAAACTCTCGTGGGTGGTACCCTCGGGGAAAAGGCACTTCTTGACGAATCTCAAGAACGCTTGGCGCTATCTACTCATCGGAGTCGGTCTTGTGGGAGTTCTGTTCGCCTTCCAGAAGCCGTTCCGCGTTTACCCCGGGGACGAGTACGAAGACTTTGCGATTCCTGCCGGCGCTTCTGAAAAAACTGAATGGGTGTTTGCCCGGTTGATGTATCCACCCGCCCCCGGCTATCGATGGGGGAGGGGAGCTCGCAGGGCCAACGGCCGCGATTGGACGGAAGGCTTTTTCAGCTGGACGAACGATTATCCCCGGGCTGACCGCCACTTCGTCCAGGCGGTCAATCGTCTAACCCGTCTGAGCGCTCGCTCCGTGGAACAACCCGTCAACCTCAACGATGGTGACGATGTCTACAATTGGCCGTGGCTATATGCCGTACAGACAGGGCAATGGCAACTCACCGATGCCCAAGTCGTCAAACTCCGCGACTATCTGCTTCGTGGCGGCTTTCTCATGTGTGACGATTTTTGGGGCGTTCGCGAATGGGAGATTTTCGAGGCCAGTCTGAAGCGCGTTTTCCCCGACCGGCCGATTGTTGAAATCGAGAATAGCGACTCGATCTTCCATACGGTATTCAATCTCGATGACCGTTACCAGGTTTCAGGCGAATGGTCTCTACGTTCCGGCATTCCTTATCGCAACGGTGGCTCGGATGTTCACTGGCGTGGCGTCTACGATGACAAAGGCCGTTTGCTGGTGGCGATCTGCTTCAACTCCGACGTTGGAGATTCCTGGGAATGGGCGGACGACCCCCGGTACCCCGAAGCGTATTCAGCCCTCGGCATCCGGATTGGGGTAAACTACATCGTCTATTCGATGACGCACTGATGCTGAGCCTTGCATTCCTCCTACTGTTTGCCTCTGAACCCTTTTACCTAGGTACGTGGAAGGTGGAATCGGCTGTTGTGGCGCCATGGTCCACTTCCCAAACGCCTCCAGATCTTCCGGAAAAGAAGATGGTGGTCGGCACGACGGTGATCTTCAAGGCAAACGAAATCATCGGCACACGCCAGTTCGCCTGCAAAGGTCCGAAATACAAAGTGGTCGACTATCCCGCCGACATGCTGTTTCAAGGCATGTTCGGGGAAATGCACGAGCGCGACAAATCAGTAGATCCCGAAAAAGTAGCCGCCAAACTCGGCTTTCAAGGCAAATCCTGGAAGACCGTTGAGACCGGCTGCGGCAATGAGTTAGATTTCCATTTTGTGGATCCCGTCACCGCGGAATTCGGACTAAACAATCTGATTTACACTTTGAAGAAGCAGCGCTAGCTCCCCACCGCTCGCAAAGCGCCCCTCGCCATCGTCGCCATCGTGTTCCATGCCGTTCCCTGAACCTGTTCCAAATCGGCCAGAACGGATTCCATCGCTGAAAGGAACCACTCCATATCTTCCGCCGTGACCACCAGCGAAGGCAGAAACTTGATTACCTCCGTGTGGTAGCCCGCCACTTGCGCCAGTATCCGGTGTTTCTGCAACAGCGGCACGATAATCAACTGGCTGAAGACGCCGAAATTGAGCTTATGCAACGCATCCCAGGCAGCTTTGAGGCGCAGCGAACCAGTGGGACGTTTGAAATCCATCCCAAACATCAGCCCTTTTCCTCTTACCGCCGAGACGAATGGGCACGTTCGCGCAATCTCGGTCAGCCGTTGGATGACGATTCCTCCCAGCACCGCCGCATTTTCAACCAGTCGTTCCTCTTCGATCACCCTCAAAGTTGCCAGAGCAGCCGCCATCGCCAGATCGTTCTGACCGAACGTGTTGGAGTGAACCACGCAGCGCTCCATCGAATCGAAAACGCTGTCCATGATCTTCGGCCGGGTGATTACCGCGCCAACCGGAACATACCCGCCGGAAAGGGCTTTGGCAACGCAAACAATGTCCGGCTCAACGTTGGGCCAGTGCTGATACGCGAACCATTTTCCCGTACGTCCAAGGCCGCATTGCACCTCGTCGATAACCAGCAGAGCCCCGGCCTTCCGGCAAAGTCTCTTTGCTTCTACAAGGAAGCCCTCGGCCACCACTTCGCACGTCTTCCCTTGCACTGGTTCGATGACGAAGGCCGCAACATCCTTCCGCGACAGTGCTTCTTCCAGTGACGCCAGGCAGTTAAAGGGTACCGGCTCCGTTCCCGGCATCAAATCCCCGAATCGCTCACGAAAAAACTCAGCGCCGTTGAGCGAGAGCGACCCAACGGTCAAGCCGTGGAATCCGTGATCGCAATAGAGGATCTTTCGCTTGCCCGTCGCGCAACGGGCGAATTTAATGGCGGCTTCGATGCTCTCCGTTCCCGAGTTACAAAAGAAAACACGGCTCAATCCACCGCCCGTGAGCGCGGTCAGTTTCTCAGCCACAAGTCCGGACAGCAGAGAACACTCCATCCGAACCAGATTGGGCATTTCCCGAGCCATCACCAGTTCAAGGGCTGATCGGATCTTGGGATGATTTCGTCCCAACGCGAAAACACCCCACCCCGTCAATAAATCCAGGTAACGGTTGCCATCCTGGTCATAGAGGTAGGGCCCTTCCCCGCGGGTATAGCCTTTGTCGAAACCAATCGTCCGCAACATCTTCACGAACGCGGGATTTATGTGTTGCGCATGGAGTTCGTATCGCCGCCCCTGCTGTTGGTTTATCCAGTCTACAAAGTCCGTATCCATCGCTTGGTCAACGAGTTGACGCAGGCCATAACGGATGAGTTACAGGTGCGGAATTGATCCTGTATTTCAAAGTCCACACGGCGTTTCCAAAATCACCCCCAAGTCTCTCGGGTATACCGTGTTATAGTTCGGGAATGGAAATCTTAACGGGATTCCTGATTGCTCTGGCCATTGGCATTACGGGGGTTGGAGCAGGAAGCATCACCGCGCCTGTGCTGATCCTGTTCTTCCACCAGTCCGCGCCCGACGCTGTTACCACCGCTCTGGTTTTCGGAACAGTGGTCAAACTGATCGCCACCCCAATCTATATGGCGCGGGGCCAGGTAAACTACAAAATCCTGGGTTACCTGGTCCTGGGAGGTCTTCCCGCCGTGCTGGCCGGTAGCCTACTTTTGAACACGATGGACAAGAGCCATCTGAACACTCCTGTTCTTCTGATCGTAGGCATTACAGTAGTAATTTCGGCGGGCGCTACCCTTTGGAAGAACTTCTATGGAAGTGCTATCCAATCGCCCGTCCCCTTGAAATGGCTCCCCTGGATCGTTGCGCCAATCGGTTTGGAAGTGGGCTTCTCTTCGGCAGGCGCCGGAGCTCTCGGAACCGTAGCGCTCATGCGGTTTACCAACTTGCTTCCATCTCAGGTTGTAGGCACGGATCTCGCATTCGGCTTGGTCCTATCCCTGTTCGGCGGCGGCGTCCATGCCAGCATGGGCGGCGTTCCCTGGACGATTCTTGGCCAGCTATTGATCGGTGGAATCCCGGCGGTACTGATTGGAACCCAACTCGCAACTGTTCTTTCTCCGAAGAAAATGCGATTGGCTCTGTGCGTCTGGTTGATCTACATCGGTGGGCAGTTATCGTACCGGAGCTTGACCGTTCAGGCTCCCTCGGCTCCGAGCGCTTCGCACCGTTAGCCAACGCTGGTATCGTTATCGAATGAGGAAGTTGTGGGGATTGCTCGTCTGCCTGACACTGGCGCCGCGTGCCGCCGTAGGCCAGGGTTCACCTTCCGCCAAGGAGCAGGCACGCGTTTTGGCGATCGTGGTCGGGTTTGCGCACGATTACCTGAACCGTCTTCCCGACTTCAACTGTATTCGCACAACGCAGCACTATCTCGCCAAGGCCGGCGCCACTGGAAAGGACTGGCGGCCACAAGTGAAGGTAGCCTCCGAACTCAGCTATTACGGCCAGGCCGAGCACTACCGGATTGTCGCCGTCGACGGCGTGTCCAAGCAAAAGGTCCCCGCACACACGACGAACGGCGGCTGGATCGAAAGCGACGGCAACTTCGGCTGGGTAATGAAACAGCTATTCGATCCGAAAATCGACGCGCATTTTCAATGGTACGGCTGGGATGAAATTGCAGGCAAACGGGCTCTCGTGTTTTCGTACCATGTCGATCTGGCTGAATCCACTGCTGCTAGTACTCGCTGCGTCGGCTGGATTGTCTTCAACACGTGCAAGAGCCTGAAGTACGCGTTCCATGGCCTCTTGTTTATCAGGCAAGGGACAACCGAGATTCTGCGCATTACGCACATTCCAGAAAATCTCCCGTCATCCTATGTGCAAGGAGAATCCTTTGTCGATTACGGCCGCGTGATGGTTGCCGGAAACGAATATCTTTTGCCCGTCGCGGATGGTATCGAAGCAACGATTAACAAAACGCAGTTTCGAAATCTGTCGACGTATAGTGAATATAGAAAGTTCGTAGCCGATTCCACGCTGAAACCAGCCGTCGATCAGCAGTGACTCTACTCGGCCCTCTTCGATCCGCCGAACAACTGTGACAGTCCTTTTCCGAGCGCGGGCGGCCTGGCCGCTTTCTTCGTCTTCGGTACTTCTGGCTGCGCGATAACGGCCTTGCGCAAACGATTCATCTCCGCCTCAACCTGATCCAGCAGTTCAAGTAATGAAGGCTCTTCCACTCCTATTGTGTTTGTCTTCCGCTTCTTCAATGCAGCCCAACCATGTGTGACACCGACTGAATCAGCTTAGCGGAGTCATAGCCCACTCCGCCTTTGAACACCGTGGTGACCTTTCGGATATCCGATACCTGCTTCGCTGGATTTCCGGCAATCACCACAAGATCCGCGTTCTTGCCCTCCGCAATCGACCCGATGGAACTCGCCAATCCCAGGTATTCCGCGCCGTTCAGGGAATAAATGCGAATCGCTTCTTCAACAGTGAAGCCGGCCTCTACCAGCAGTTCAATGTTCTTCTGATCCGCAAATCCGGCAAGCGCGCCGCCGTTTCCAGTCGGGTCGGCGCCGCCCATGAGGAGTCCGCCCGCCTTAACGAAGGCACGCTCAAACTCCATTTCCTTCTTCATTGGCATGGAACGGGCTTCGGGATCGCCTCCACGGCTCTTGGCTCTCGAATAGCTCTCCGCCGCTGACGAACTCATGGCATCCGACACGCGCTGTTCCATCGCCGGGCGGCCCGGAATCATCGCCTCAAAGACGCTTAGTGTCGATGTAATTGCGACGTGGTGTGCCACCAAATCCCGAATCATCTCAGCCACGGGTCCGCGAGTCATATCGAGGTTCGCCATCGACGCTTGCGTTTCCCGTTGCGGGGGACAAACACCCGGCTTCTTGCCAGGAGTGAATTCAGTGTCGACAATCAGTCCGTGCTCCAGGTTATCGATCCCGAGCGCAGCCGCTTCCCGGAATCCCACGGAACACAGATGCCCGGTGACCTTCAGCTTCCGTTTGTGCGCCTCCTCAATCGCCGCCTTCAGTTCGCCGGCGGTAATGTTCATGTAAGCCTTGAACGAAGTAACACCCAGATCTGCCCAGTAATTGACAAGCTTGCGCGCATCGTCCGGCCCTTCCAGTTGATGCATCTGCAAAGCGAATGACCCTGGCCCTTCCAGATAAGGTCCGGTAACATCGATCCGCGGCCCTATCAGCCGTCCGCTCTCGATTCCGCGTTTCAATTCCAGATCGGTATAGGGTTCCAGGCTGCCGCCTGTACGCATCGTTGTGATCCCACAAGCCAGATACAGGCGCGGGAAACTCACCGCATTCTCGCCATAAATCGCCACGCCGCCGCCGGATGGATAGAACAGGTGCTCGTGCATTCCCACCAGTCCCGGAATCACCGTCTGCCCGGTCAAATCGATAACCTTCGCACCCGCTGGAACAGTCCGCGGCAGCCGGATCTTGCCGTGGTCGATCACAACGAGTTGATCCTCACGCGGCGCCGCACCCGTGCCATCGATCACCCGTACATGGGTCAGGGCGACAATTGGTTCGTCGATGCTCACAAATCCCGCGGGGCCTCCTTGCGCCCAGGCGACGTGCGCCGTGAACAGGATGAACGAAATGCCGAAGCGTGCCATCTATCGATGATAAGTCGTGCCGGGGCGAGTATGATCTAAGGTTGGCTATGAATCCTGTCTATGTGGAAGTGGCGGCACTGGGTGTTTTGGCGGTGGCCGTCCTAATGGTCGCCTGGAAGCTGTCGGTGACTCTTGCAACCTTAGTGGAACCTTTTCGCGCCATGAGCGACACGCATGGCAGAGCCATCGAAGCACAAAAGGAAATTCAAGCCAAGGCGATCGAGGCCCAGAAGGAAATTTCCCTTAGTCTGGCTCGGCCGTTCCAGCTTGTGGCCGGCATGCAGAGCGAGGCCATCGAGATGCAAGGGAAGGCGATCGAGGCCCAGAATCAAGCCGCCGACGCCCAAAAAGAAGCTGCGAGCGGATTGCGGCTGGTCATGCAGCGTTCGCTCGAACTCTCCGAACAGGCTGACCGTTCCGTACGCAAACTTACCAGCGCTCTTGAAATCTATAACAAGAAAGCCTCGGAACTTGACCAAAGCCGCATGGCGTTCATCGATGAACTCGCGAATCTCAAGCAGGCCACCGAAGAAGTCATTTCTTCCCGCGATCAGTTCCTGCAGACGGCCACCGTTTTATCGGAGCTCGACTTGCAAGTCCGTGCTCAACATTTGGAGGCGATCGCGCGCCTCGACATTCTCTCCTCTCAGCAGTCCGTCGACCGGCTACAGAAATCGCTTACAGACGGTTTACGCCAGGTGCTGGTCCGCGATCTTTCGCGGTCGGCCACACGATATCCGCGCCAGATCCGTATCGATTTCGTCGGCAGCGGTGTCGAGACTCTCGGCAGGGTGGATGGCGGCGAGTTCCTGGCTTCTCTCAAGAAGGTCAGGTTCCAGCTTGTCTGTGAGGCCGGCGATTGCGACCACAAGGGCAATGCGTTCCTGGGCGAGGCCGTCTATGAGGTCAAACAGCCTTCGTACTTCGTAGGCACGCTTCGAAAGGCCACTGGCTCAGCCGACCCTGCGCTAGTGCTGTTCGACAGCATCAACCGGTTCGACGACTTCTTCTCGATGGCTGCGACGGAAGGAGCGAAGGTGGCTCTCCACGTAACGGTGAGGATCGCCTTGGCCCACACGGCCGCAGTGACCGGTGTCGTAGAACTCGACGACACTGTTGCCGGGCTGCTGGATAAGATCAAGAAGGGCGTCAGCAAGCCGGAAGAAGTGAAGGATCTGCTCCAATTGATCTCCAACGCGGATTTCATTGTGCGTGATCTTGGTGGATTGGGCCACAATCAAATCGGCAACATGATCGAACGCCGGGATGAGGAGCGCAACCAGCCCCTGTTCGGCGGACTCACTCGGATTCTGGATCCGGATAAAGGATACATTTGGGTCTGTCCGGCCCATGCCGCGGCGTTCACCGAGTCGCTCATCGATACCGGACGCGGATAGAAGGTTTTTATGCTGCCTCTTAACTACGTCGTGCTGATCGCTGCCCTGTTTGCGCAACAGCCGCCCACGAATCCATCGTTCGAGAACCGGGCCAAGGCACTTGTCGGGCGAATGACGTTGGAGGAGAAAGTATCGCAGTTGATGAACTCCGCGCCAGCGATTCCACGCTTGGACATCCCTGCGTATAACTGGTGGAACGAGTGCCTCCATGGCGTCGCCCGCGCCGGACGCGCCACCGTATTTCCGGAGCCGATCGGGATGGCCGCCGCCTGGGACCCGGACCTCATGTTTCGTATCGCCACCGCCATCTCCGACGAGGCTCGCGCGAAGAACAACGAGTTCCTCCGCCGCGATAAGCACAACATCTATCAGGGCCTCACATTCTGGACGCCGAACATCAACATTTTTCGAGATCCACGATGGGGACGAGGGATGGAAACCTACGGGGAAGATCCCTATCTCACCGGCCGGCTCGCGGTTTCATTCATCAAGGGTCTGCAGGGCGACGATCCGAAGTACTTGAAGGTCGTCGCAACCGCGAAACACTTCGCCGTCCACAGTGGACCCGAATCGGAACGCCATACATTCGACGCGCAAATTTCCGAATCAGACTTGAACGAAACCTACCTTCCGCAGTTCAAGGCGGCCATCGAGGAAGGCCATGCGGCATCGGTGATGTGCGCCTACAACAGTCTCGACGGCCAACCCGCTTGCGCCAATTCTCATCTGATCGATGACATCCTGCGCAAGCAATGGGGCTTCAGTGGTTACGTCGTTTCCGATTGCGGAGCCATAGGCGACATCTTTCGCACGCATAAGTTCGCTCCCGGCGCTGAGAGGGCATCTGCATTAGCTGTTCAAGCCGGCACCGACCTCGATTGCGGCATCGAATATCAAAGCCTGGTCCCGGCGGTAAAACAAGGTCTGATTCAGGAAGCCGAGATCGATCGCGCTCTGGTTCGTCTCTTCACCGCCCGCTTCCGTTTGGGGATGTTCGACCCGCCGGAGCAGGTGCCCTTCCGCAAGATCCCCTACTCCGTGAATGACAGCAAAGAGCA
>Ga0302325_10002963_pt1 | contig 40595 bp, 40 predicted proteins | sample Palsa_T0_2_FD_201948 | JGI IMG/M metagenome (GOLD analysis project Ga0302325, IMG submission 201948) | Peat permafrost microbial communities from Stordalen Mire near Abisko, Sweden - Palsa_T0_2 | ecosystem: Environmental > Terrestrial > Soil > Palsa > Peat permafrost | place: Sweden: Abisko...
GCCTGATATCGGCTATCTTCGCTGAGATCCTGCCCAGTTCTCTCTGATAGCCGACGATGGCCATCTCCAGCAAGGTGTTGTCGTCTGGCTTTGCCTGTCCTCGCACAACACCGGGGGCGTTGCGTCACTCAAGTGCCGATGTCAATCGATGAGCGACACCGCACTTTGCGTACATAAACTCCAGGAATGCGGCAGCATGCCGGTCCAGGTTTCCAAGTGTTGCCCCGCCGAGTAGCGGCGAACACATTTCGTATGCAACTGTGCCATCAAACCCTGCTTCTTCCAATGCACGAAAGAAAGCTGCGTAATCAATGAAGCCCTGATCCATCGCAACTGCCTGCGCCCGCGACGGCTGTTTTTCGTAGCTCACAAGCGCGGGATTGTAGCGGTAGCGCGGGCGCTTCTTATAATTGGCCACCGTGGTATGAACGGAGAGTGGAGCAATCTGCCGCGCTGCCTCGGCGATATCCTCGCCCTGCAACGCCGGTGCCCAGGCATCGAACATGGCGCGGCAATTCGGGCGGGCGATCTCGACGATCAGGTCGCCCAGACTGGCGACATCCACTGCGATATCGTGGTGATTCTGCACGCCGAGCGTCACCTCGAATTCGGCTGCGCGGTCGGCGCCTTCGCGCAACGCGGCTATCACCAAATCCCATTGACGCTGAAAGCTCACGGTATTGTCTTCATATCCAGTGAAAATACGAACCAAAGCGCATCCCAGATCGTGTGCGGCTCGCGCCAGTTCCAGAATATGTGCAACCTGAAGCTCATGTTGCGGAATATCGGAGTGCGCTAGATCCGCAGTCAGGTTGGTATACCCAGCCAGGCACACTTTGCGCAGCCCGCGCTTCTCGATCTTTTCCCGAAGCCGTCGGCGGCCGTCGGTATTGTAATCGAGCACAGACAAATGAGGCCGCTTGGCCATCAACATAACGCCATCGAAACCGAGATCGGCTGCATGGTCGATAAAAGCCTCCAGGGTGAGAAGGGGCTGTCCCCAGGAACCTGAATAGCTGACGGAGTGAAGCAAAAGACCGTTGATCATGGAAAACCCTTCCAGAATAACAGCCCAAGGCGAGGGCCGGCGCGAGCCAATCGAGAAGACGCGGCAGCTCAATGCTGCGAATCGTTCGAACCGCGATAATACTAATCATGCCAATCGCGATCTTCGACTCCGATACCATCCCAAGGCATTGCAGGCCCGAACTGGAGGCAGCCGTGGTTGCCGCCGGGAGGCATCTCACCAAGCTCTTCGAGGGCCGGATAGTTGCCACGCCAGACCGGCGCAGATTTCGCCATGGACGATTGAAGCGACGCCGGCGGGGCTAAACGCGAAGCCCCGGCACGGTGCGATTACGGCTTCACGTCGGCCGGCACAACGAGATCCAACGCATGGTCCAACTGGGACGTCGTTCCTCTGTGTGAAGCGTAGCTCCACGGCCCGGCGGGGTCTGGAATTTGCCAGCCAGCCAGTGCATACATAGCACCCGTAATCCCAACCGGTCGAGACCCTGGCCGCCGAGTCGAACACGGAGAAAATTACACCCAGCATGTGGAAGGCATCCGGGGGCGCAAATGTACCACCGGTCGCCGGCGCACGAGAAGCTACGAGCACTTGATTGTGAAGGCCCCGTTCTTGGCCGAACTCTCTCGATGATACCTGGAGATGGAACGGAACTAACTGGGTTCAGCGCGAAATCTGCTACTGTACCGCCTAACCGCTATTCCGCGGGCATGACTTATGTTCCTACTTGTTCCCACTGCCAAAGGCGTGGTGCTATAAAAACTCGTAACCACACGGTCACGTGGCCTTGTATCCGAAGGGTTAACGTCTATAATGGGACAATGCGTCGCATTATCGCTGGCGTTCTAGTAGAATAATTCGCGCGCATGGTCACGGAGCTTAGATGCCATTAACCCGCCGCCGATTTGTCCAAGTCGCTGCCGCCCTTCCGGTAGCGGCCTCGGGCGCTGAACGTGACTGGCCTTCCTTCCGTGGCGCCGGTGCGTGCGGCGTCGCCGACGGTTACCCTGTCCGGGCCTCCTGGAACGCCGATGCGGCCGCCGGTTCGGTAAGCGGCCTTCGTTGGCGCGTGCCTGTTCCCGGCCTCGGCCATTCCAGCCCCATCATCTGGCGCGACCGCCTTTACCTGCCCTCCGCGGTTCGCAAATCCGGCAAGGCCCCACTGAGAGTTGGGCCTACCGGCGGGGGGCCGACTGCCGCCGAAGATAACGAGGAGCAGAGCTGGGTGGTACTTTGCTACGCCCGGCAGTCTGGGAGCCAGCTATGGCAGAAGGTGGCGCGCAATGCGCCGCCTCGCGCGACCCGCCACGAGAAAGCCACCCACGCCAACACTACCATGACGACTGAAGGCCAACATCTGGTCGCGTTCTTCGGTTCCGAGGGTTTGTATTGCTATGATCTCGATGGGCGGCTGCTATGGAGCCGCGACCTCGGAGTCATCAACATCAGCAAATACGGCATCGGCTGGGGCTATGGCAGTTCCCCTTCCATCTACAAGGACCGTCTGGTGCTGCTTTGTGACGACCCTGCAAATCCTTTCATCACCGCATTGCGTCTGTCGGATGGCAAGGATCTTTGGCGTGTTTCCCGCAAAGGTGTGTGCGAGCGAAGCTGGGGTACTCCCCTGATCTGCACAGGCGAATCCCGCACTCAGGTGATTGCCAACGGCTGGCCATGGATCACGTCCTACAACTTGGAGACCGGCCAGGAAATCTGGCGCTTGCACGGCGGCGGAGACAACCCCATCCCCAGCCCATTCGCGGCCAACGGATGGATCTACATTACTAGCGCGCATGGCGGCAAATCGCCTATCTTCGTCGTTCGGCCCGACGCCCGGGGCGACATCACACCGCCCGATGAAGCTACTACGAACGGCGCGATCATCTGGGATTCATGGCAAGGAGGGTCATACATCGCCACTCCCGTCGTCTATGGCGACTACATCTACTTCGGCAACACGAACGGCGTGGTCCGCTGTTTTGCGTCGAAGACGGGAAAAAAGATATATGAAGAGCGCTTGAGTCCCGACGCGTCCATCTACGCGTCCCTGGTGGCTGCGGACGGTAAAGTATTCTGCACTTCGGAGGACGGCGCCGTGTACGTCTTGAAAGCCGGGCCCGAGTTCCAGATCATCTCCCGAAACCGCATGGGCGCACCGTGCTATGCGACGCCGGCGATATCCGAAGGTGTTCTCTACTTCCGAACGACCGAGAGTCTGATCGCCGTCGGATGAGTTGTCGCGACGCGCGGATGGTGCAACCTCGGATTGCATGGGTGGTGCTGGGGCATTAGCGGCGTTATCGGACAAATCGCGCGGCAAAGCCGGCAAATAAGGTGGCGCGCAAAACGGCGGCGTAACGCGCCGGCAATTCCACTGAATTCTGCACGCGAAGAACTTCCGGCGCGTCTCCTTTAGATGGAACTGTACATGCCGCTCCGAGCAGTCGCGCTGGGATTCGCCATATCCGCCATACTCTTCGCCCAGAATGGCGGGCAATTCACGGATATACCCTTTGTCCCAACCGCCTCGAATGTAGTCGATACCATGCTCGATGTCGCGAACATCAAACCTGGTGACGTTCTAATCGATCTCGGTTCGGGCGACGGTCGTATTGTAATGGCAGCCTGCAAGCGATTTGGCATTCAGGCTACGGGAGTCGAGATCGACCCCGATCTCGTGCGCCAGTCGCAAACCCTGGCCAACCAGGACGGTCTCGGCGGAAAGGCCAACTTCGTCCAGGCAGACCTGTTCACGTACGACTTGCGGCCGGCAACTGTGGTGACGATGTTTTTGACCCCGGGCGTCAACTTGCGCTTACGCTCGAAGCTTCTCGCCGAGCTGAGACCGGGAACCCGCATCGTCTCCCATCGGTTCGATATGGGGAGTTGGCTGCCCACGAAGACCATCAAACTGGAAGACGACCGGGTCTATCTTTGGGTGGTTCCCGCTTCCGGAGTCGAATCAACTAATGCCCTGAGCGGGCCGGCAGCCTCCTATGCCTCAAGCCCTCGGGCTCCGTCCCAGGAAAATCCGGCATCCATGTTTTCGTACGATGCGGCTGCTCCGCTCAACACCCGCTTAGAAAAGCCCGAAATAGCAGACAAATCGCTCGTGACGACTGTTTCGTTTTCGGGCTCTCGAGGGCCGGTTTCGGCAACCCTCGTGACGCCTTCCCGAAGAGGAAAATACCCGGCGATAATCTTCGTTCCCGATTATGGCAGGCGCGATGAGTTCCTCCCCGAGGCGCTATTGCTGGCGCGCGCCCGGCGACCGGCTGTTTCGTTACTCATCGACGGACCGCAGGAGAGACCCGTTGGCTGGCGGCGCAGTTTCAATTCGCTGAGCGACAACGACAACGACCGGGATATCCACATTCAGGCCATCATCGATATCCGGCGGGGGATCGATATGCTCTCACAGCGGGATGAAGTCGATCCGAGCCGGATTGCGTATGTGGGCCACGGTTACGGCGCGAACTGGGGCGCCATATTATCCAGCGTCGAACCCCGCCTGCGCGCCTTTGTTCTTGTGGCAGGGTTTACCAGTCTGGCTGAGTTGATGGAAAGTGACGATCCGGATATGGCAAACATGCGCTTCTCCATGGGGCCCGAGCGCTTTGCCCGCTATCGGGACTCCATGTCCGCCGTAGATCCGATTCGCTTCACGAGTTCTTGGGCGGGCGCACCGATTCTGTTCCAATTCGGCCGCTTCGATCAATTCGTACCCCGGGCGGCTGCTGAAGGACTGGCCAGCTCAATCTCACGTCCGCAGAAGGTGATCTTTTACGATGCCGGGCATTCGGTAAATGCACCGCAGGCTATGGTCGATCGGTCCGGCTTTCTCGCCCGTTACATAAACTCGGAACAGCTTCGGTCGTTAGGCAGTCAATGAGACGAACGATGATCCAGCGGCGCCCAGATGAAAACCTTCAATAAACCTGCTGTGCCTCAAGTACCTGGGTCCACTCCAGGAATTCGACCCGGCCCGTCAGTTCCGGCCGTAGCCACCGGCAGTCCTTCATCTTGTCCGCCGTCAGCCCCTGCGCCCCATCGTCCTGGTCTTGATCCGGCAGATTGCAGAATGGGCACGCCTCGGCCTCCAGCGGATCCATTCTTGCGCAGTAGTTCCATGCGCAACGCTGGCGTAAACCCGCTTCCCGTCCGGGCGACGTATCGGCTGTTGGCGCGTTTGGCCGCCAGCCCTTCAAGGGTCTGCGCCCCGATCGACTGGATCAGGTCCGATAGGCTTGCCTCCAGTCATAGGCGACACCATTTTGCAGCATAGTGAAGACTGGCTTTCCGCTGACGTCCAGGGCGACGATCTCGCCGTCGATCACGATTTCATCTACGCCCGGATATCGCTTAGTTAGTGTTGCGGGACCGGAGCCGGACCGCCCGGCCGGTCTTGATCGCAACACCCGATAGCCGTCGAGTTTAATCTCATATTGCCAGCCGTCGCCGTCCGGCAACTTGCAGGTCCGCAGCAAGAGCATGGGTTCGATAAAACCGGGCTGTTCGTTCTGCGCTGGGCACAATCAAAGGATGGCACAAGCGGTATCAGGACCGGCATGAGCCATCCGCGTCGTATGCGCACCCGCCGGCCTCAACGCCAGCTTTCAGGATAGCCGTTTCGCAGCTCGCCGTGCCTGACAACAGCCCCGCAAGTTCGATAGACGCGCAAGGCACCCTCCTCGTCCAGAAGTATGGTCCAATCGTTGAGAATGCCCATGGGCATTCGATGAAGGTAACGAAACCATCACATTGGAGGAACAATAAATGACATCAAATACAAGAAAAACGGATTCGACAGCCCGGCCGCGTCTCTGGTCGGCGGGCATGGTGGCCTTTTGCATTTTGGGCAGTGCTTATGCGCAAAACAAAGCCATCGACTTCCAAAAGGGCATGCCCTTCAGCGAGGGGTATGTGGCGGGCAATACCTTGTACGTCGCAGGCCAGCAAGGACCCGACTCGCAGGGCAAAGTCACAGGAACCGACATCGATCTACAGACCGCGAATGCAATCACCGCCATCGAAAAGGTAGTCAAGAAAGCCGGTTTTCAGATGACGGACATAACGTCGGTAACCGTTTATGTCACGGACTTGAACGACGTTCCCAAGATGAATGAGGTCTATAAGAAACTCATGCCAGACCCGAAACCGGCCCGAGCCACCGTCCAAGTTGCGGGCTTGATCGGCGGAGCGAAGATCGAAATCTCGGCCATTGCCGTGAAGCGTTAGCTTGTACATCGCGCAGCTCTCTTGGCTCTCCGGTAACGCAGCGCGACTAGACCGCCATCGCGCGCTATCATTCAAAATGGGCCAAAATGGGCGATGAGGATTGCGACCTGGAACATCAACTCGGTCCGCCGGCGGCTGCCGCTCGTCGTAGACTGGCTGGTGGCGAACAAACCTGACGTGCTCTGTCTGCAGGAGACCAAGGTGCCCGACAGCGAGTTCCCGGCCGCTGCCTTCCACGATGCCGGATACCACGTCGCATTCCGCGGCATGAAGGGCTACAATGGCGTCGCCACTCTTACCCGTCGCCAGCCCGAATCTGTGTTCCATGGTCTCTGCGCGGGACCTGACAGCGAAGATGTCCGTATCCTCGAAACTGTGATCGATGGTCTACCCATCGTCAACACCTATGTTCCGCAAGGATACAAAATCGGCACTGACAAGTACGTCTTCAAGCTGGAATGGTTTCACCGCTTACGCCGTTATTTCGGCCAGCGTCTCGATCCAACGATGCCGGCCATTTGGCTCGGCGATCTGAACGTCGCGCCCGAGCCCATCGATGTTTACCACCCTGAGCACCGGGTCAACGATCCGGACTTCCACATCGACGCACGTGACGCCTATCGCTACGCGGTCGGCTGGGGATTCATTGATGTGTTTCGGAAACTCTATCCTGATCGGTTGCAGTACACCTACTGGGATTACTTCCGGAACGCTTTCGCGCACAATTGGGGATGGCGCATTGACCACATTTTGGCAACCGCTCCGTTGGCCGCCGTTTGCCGCACCAGCGACGTGGACCTGGAAACACGCCGGGCCACTGGAGCATCCGATCACGCGGTGGTCTGGGCAGATTTCGATTATCACAGCCGCTAGGGCGAGGATCAAACCCCAGCGGAATCGGGCCTGGTGGAAGCCGGGGTCGCCACGGGAGAAGCGTTCCGTCCCGGTTAGCGGGAATTTGCGGCGGTCACGGTTAATTTCACTTATTACAGGACGACGCGCCGGGCCGCCGCGATCCGGTAGAGTTCAGACCCCGGTTCGCTCCGATGAATCGTCTGGCAGTAGGACTTGGCCGCCTCGGCCGTGGATACGTCGCTCACCAGCGTGAAGCCGCGCGGCCGCAAATAGTCCGCCAGCCCGGCGGGATCGAAACCGAAGATGAACGGCTCGCCGCTCGACCGCACAGACGACTTCCACCGCCGGGCTTCGCGGAACGCAACCGAGCCGTCCAGCGCTCCCTTGTGCACATAGCTGAAAATCAATTGACTGTCCTGGGCCCCGTTTTGGCCCACGTTACAAGCAAGAATGCGCGCCAGCATGCGGAGATTCTGGTCCACGGCGGCGGGTGTCAGGTAGCTCACTACGCCTTCCCAGACGGCCACGGATGCAACATGCGTGTCGAAGCCCGCGCGCGGCAAAGTAGTTTCGAGATCGTCCTGCTCGAAATCCACCGGCACGAATCGGACGTTGTCCGGCAGCCGCCCCAGCCGAGCTTCCAACCGCTGGCGCTTGGCTTTCTGCGTCGAGGGATGATCGACTTCGTAGAGCGGCATGCCGCGCAACTCTTCCAGGCGATACGGACGGCTGTCGAAGCCTGCACCGAGTAGCAGCGCCTGGCGCGCGCCGCCGCGAACCGCTTGCCGCACCAGGTCGTCTATCAGCCGCGTACGCACCACTGCGGAACTGCGCGTGCGCGGCCAACCGGTGTCCAGGAACCATGTGGCCAGCCGCCCTACCGCGGGCAATCGCGCGAACCCGGCCAACCCCTTCAGCCGCCCGGTTAACAACGCCGCCGCATATGGATCTTCGAACAACCGTCGCCGCGGCGGCTCCGCGGTTTCCACCGCGCGAAACAGGGCCATATATTCCGCGGTGCGGCTGGGGCGGTCACCGATCATAGCGGGACGCGGCGGCGCACACCAGAGGCATTAGAAGAGCAGCTTCAGCGCCAGTTGAACCCGGCGCGGATCGCCCGCCGAAAGAATCTGGCCGAAGGTGGGCGAGCCGATGAAGTTGTCGGGCAGACCGAAGTTCGTGCGGTTGAGAACATTGAATGCCTCGACACGGAATTGCGCCGTGGCGCGGTCGCCGATGGCCGTATTCTTCACCACCGATAGATCCACGGTGGCCAGGCCCGGTCCTGCAACCGTATTGCGGCCGGAGTTGCCGAAGGCGCCGTAGGGCGGAATCGCGAAAGCCGAAGTATTAAACCACTCATTGGCCGAGGGATTCGAAAGCTTGGGATTTCCGACTACGTTCGGCCGATCGTTGGCGCCGAATCCCAAGCTATCGATGCCCGTGTTGCTGTTGTCGTCGTCCGCCAGTAGGTCCACGGTGAAAGGCTGGCCGGTCTGAAACTGAAGAATGCCGAAGGTCTGCCAGCCTTTGAGCCAGCGGGTGGCCTTGCCAAAGGGCAGATCGTAGCCGTAGCTGGCCACGAACCGGTGGCGGACATCGAAGTTCGAAAGACCCCGCTCGGCGCGCAGGTCGTAACTATCCTGCGGGAAGTTCGAATCGCCGGTGCTCGAAAAAAAGCTCGAGTCGTTGTCGATCGATTTGGCGAAAGTGTAGGAAGCCAACAGGGACAAGCCGAAATTCAAACGCTGTTCGAAGCGCGCCTGCAGGCTGTTGTAGCTGGAATTGCGGTTGGATTCCAACAGGTCGATATCGGCGAACTCCGGCAGCGGACGCTCGAAATTCGGGTTTGTGGAGGGCGGCGGCTGGTTGATGTCGCGCGCGCCGATCAGATCGGTGCCCTTCGAGCCGACGTAACCAACCTCGAGCATGCGGCTGCCCCCCAGAGACCGCTCGATATTGAAGCTCCACTGCTGCATATAAGGCGTGTGCAGATTGCGCTGGAAGGCTAGCGCGGAGGGCGGGTACGGATAAGGAAAGTCGCTCGGGAACGGGTTGGAGAGCAGCAGCGGCGCCGTGGCGCTGAGCGGGTAGTAGACGTTCAAATTGAAATAGGGCGGGCTGAAATAGAGGCCCTCGCCGGGCGCTAGCGACGACTGATCGTAGTAGACGCCATAGCCCGCGCGCACCACCGTGCGCGACCCGGCGGGGGTCCAGGCAAAACCCACGCGCGGGGCAAAATTGTCGCGGTTCGGAAGGTAGCCGCCGCGCGGCATGCCATCGGTGCCCACCGGCACCAGCGTCTGGGTGGTCTGGTCGTATAGGTTGGCGTGGTTTTGCGCGTCCACACCGGGCGAGTTGTATTCGTAACGCAACCCCAGAATCAGCGTCAGATTGGGTCGCACGCGCCAGGTGTCGTTGGCGAAAAAGTCGTAGCTGTGAGTGCGCAGGTGCTCGGGGTTATCGAGCGTGGCAACGCCGGAATCCGTGGGCAAGCCCAGCAGCAACTCTTCGAGGGCATTGCCGGTGATGTCTCCCAGGAAGTCGATGAAGCCGCGGGACTCGATGTCGCGGTAGGCGTTTTGCTGCGTGATGCGGAAATCCGCGCCGAACTTCGCCTGGTGGCGGCCGTGCACCCAGGTCAGGATATCGTTCAACTCATATATGTTGCTGGTGGAATGCTGCGGGTTGTTGTCTTCGTCGCCGACGGGCGAGAATCCGGTCACCGAGATCAGGCTGAGTCCGAAATCGCGCGGGTTGGTGGAAATCGTCGGCAACCCAACCTGGCTGTTGACGTTGTCCCCGATATCCTGCTGGTAGACGCCTTCCGAAACACGGTCGAATCCGGCGCGAAATTCGTTGAGCAAGGCGGGCGTGAAGACGTGCGTCTCGGCGATCATGGCATTCTGATCGCGTGTCGGAACATTATCGCCATAGCCGGGCACGAGGGGAAAACCGACGCCGGTGAACGGCTCAAACAGGGTCCCGTCGGCGAAGCTATAGCGGAAGGTCAACTGCGAGGAAGGTGCGAGGGAGTGGTCGACGCGCAGATCGAAATTGTCGTCGCGCATGCGCCCATTGGGCGACGACACATAATTCTGGTTGAGCACGTTGCGGTTGGGAGCCGGGTAGAGCGCGGCGATAGCCAAACCAGTGGGGTCCAGATAGGCGCTCGGGATGATGTTGTTCGGGAACGGGGCGCCGGTATAGGGATCGATGGCGGGCAAGCTGCTCTGCGAAAAATTGCCGGCGCGTTCGGCCAGCGTGGGGACATTCGTTACTTGTGTGATGCCGGTGCTGTCGCGGGTGCCCTGATAGTCGGCGAAGAAGAAAGTGCGGTTCTTGACGATGGGTCCGCCCAGGGTGCCGCCGAACTGGTTGCGCTGGTCCTGTGGCGCCGGCGTATCGGAGGGTGCGAAATAATTGCGCGCATCGAATACGGCATTGCGGAAGAATTCGTAGGCGGTACCGTGGAACTGGTTGCTTCCGGAGCGCAGCACGACGCTGATTTGTGCGCCGCCATTGCGTCCGAAGGAGGCGTCGTAGGTGCTGGACAAGACCTCGAATTCGCGCACGGCATCGACGGGTGGGCTGACCGCAACGCCGTTCAGCTTAGGGTCGCCATTAAAGACGCCGTCGAGCAGGAAGTCGTTGGAGTCCTCGCGCGCGCCGTTGATGTTGATGGCGAAGGAGCCGCGCACGGAGGCCGCGGAGCCCTCGGCGGCGGGCACCACGCCGGGCAGCAGGAGGCTGAGCTCGTAGAAATCGCGGCCATCGAGCGGCAACCCTTGCACCTGGCGGTTGTCGATGACGCCGCCGACCGTAGCAGAGTCGGTGCGCACCAGGCTGCGGGTGGCCGAGACGGTGACCTGCTCAGTAGTTTTGCCGGGTAGCAAGGGCACCTCGATGCGGATCTCCTGATCCAGATCGAGGACCACGTCCTGCACATGGGGGCGATAGCCGGGTGCGTCAACTTGTAAGCGGTAGGTTCCGGGATCGAGCAGGGTGACGAGGAAATCTCCCTGCGGACCGGCGACAGCCGTGCGCTTCTTGTTGGTTTCCTGGTTGACCAGCGCGACCGCGGCTCCAGTGACCGGTTTCTTGGCGGCGTCGGTGATCTGTCCGCCGATGGAGCCGCGCGTGGATTGCGCATATAAGGACGCGGCGGCCAGCAGAATTGCGATTAGGGATGCTTTCACGAGTTCCTCGAAGGGTGCGTTGCCCGGAACTATATACTATAGCCCTATCTTTGATAGACGCAGCGGAGGCAGGTTGGGATCGCCAAAATCGCTACTGAATTCGCGACAGTGATGGCGTACCAGTTGGGCCGTTTGCCAGGTTGTCAAAGATCGGGGGGCAGATGCTAACGGGTAGCGGGAAATCCGTCTCTAGGCCTGGGCCTCGAGCGCCGCCAACGCGGCCGCAGCAGCCGCAGCAGCCGCCTGCGCCGCGGCAATGCGCAGCGGCAAATCGATAATCATGAACCCCATGGATCCGGGCATCACGGAGTAAGTGACAATCTGCTCACCTGGGAGCAACGGCCGCATCGGCACGGATACGCTTTCCGCGGCGCCGGTGGGTTGTATGACCGGCGTCCCCCGTACCCAGTTAATGGCGCCGTTTTTCTGGGTGAACGATCCGGGATAACCCACGCCTGCCGAGTTCTGCGCCTCGATCAACTCTTGCGCGATGTAACTCTGGTTGCCGATCGTCACGTACCACACGCGCCGCGGGTCCAGGCCGTAGATGTAATAGAAAACGCCGGTGGCTCCTTGGGTCACTGTGGGAGTCAGTCCCGGAAACAGGGGCGCCAGCGTATTGGCCAGCGTTTGCGCGTCCGCTTCCAGGCACACGATATTCGCCGCTACCAGTCCCACCACTCCGTACACTCCCGCTTCCACTGCGTCGGTGGGCTGCGACACGTACGCGGGATAGTTGTATGTGCCGGGAAGGTTGACGTGCGCCGCGTCCGCGCAAGGCATCGTCATAGTCCCCACATAGCCCGCCGCGGCATCGGCCGCATCCAGCCAGTCGTATGTTACGGTGCCGGTCTTGCCCACCTGCGCCGGATCCTCCCAGTACTGCGGCGCGCGCGTGGGATCGAATGGCGGCGCCTGGTTGCCGGTAGCTGCCAGGTACACGGCGCGGCTGCTGTAGTTGCGAAAGAGCCAGAAGGCTCCCTCATAAATCGGATACGTTTGTGTCGGTGTCATGTTTCTCCTTGTTCTTAGACAGAGGCAGGGATCAGGCCCCCACATCCGATTCAATTGTAGAGGGCGGATCGCGAGCAGGGCTGTGCCAAAGAAGGTGGCGCGAGATTAAGCGGTTTGTTTGTTATAGGATGCTGCGGGAGGTATATTTTTTGAAACGTGTGACTGACCGGCGATGTAGAGCGATCCGTCAGCGCCTGAACAATTTATTCGACGCGGCAGCCGCTTGCAGTGGCGCTCCTGATTGGTGATTTGGCAAAAAACAACGCTTGCGAAAAGCTTGGATTTGCCGGTCGGATTGCCCGCCGAAAGCGGTCCTGCGTACGAGATATCTGTCGTGTGTACAATACAGTCTGGAGGAGGGCAATGAAAATCGTTCTCGGGAGTTTGATCTCGCCACAGCAGACGTTCCTGGAAGTGAGATCGGCCCCGCAGGAACCGGCCACGCTTCTAAGTTCCCCGCTCCAGGCGCCTGGTCGCTTGCGAAGCACGGAGAAATGTCGATGAACTTGGCGAAAACGGCGGTGCTCGTCACCATGGGGGCGATAGGGGCCTGGGCCCAGGTCAATGTGGGCGCACAGGAACCCGAGGCTAGCCTGCCCTTCACGATGACTACGGTGACCACCTTTAGACTGCCCTGGAGACTGGCCTTCCTGCCCGATGGCCGCATGCTGATCACCGAAAAACCCGGGCCCGTTTGGCTGGTATCCCAGCAGGGAGAGAAGATCCAGGTGGAAAATACGCCTCCCGTGTATTTTCAGGGCCAGAACGGTATGCACGGCGTCTTCCTCTCGCCACATTACGCCACCGACCACAGCATCTATCTCACCTATGCTGAGCCGGGCGACTATGGTGGAGGTCTCGCGCTCGCGCGCGCCAAGCTGAATGCCACCGCCACCTCGGCTAAGCTCGAAAACTTCGAGGTGCTGTGGCGTCAGATGCCCAAGGGCAAGGGCGGGCAGGAAGGCGCGCAGGTCGCTTTCTCCCCCGCCGGCCAGTTTCTGTTCCTCACGGTGGGCGACCGCCAGCGCTTCACTCCCGCCCAGGATCCAGACCAGCCCGAAGGCAAGATCCTGCGCCTGACACTGGACGGCCAACCAGCCCCTGGCAATCCCAACTTCGGCCAAACTGGCGTTGCCACTATTCCCCTGATCGATCCGCCCAGAGACACCGAAGCAGCCAAGACGGCGAAGGTGGTGAGCACCTACACCTTTCCCGGTCCCAACCTGACGCCGGCTGAGACCTGGGCCAGCGGCGTCCGCACGCCCTACGGCCTGGCGTTTTCGCCCACCGGCGAATTGTGGGAGGTGGAGCATGGCCCGTTCGGCGGCGACGAGTTGAACCTGATCGAGCCAGGCAAGAATTACGGATGGCCGCTCGTCTCCTATGGCAAGAACTATGACGGCGTGCCCATTCCTAATCCGGAGACGCGGCCCGACCTGGCGAAGCCGGTGCTCTACTGGGTGCCGGTGATCGCGCCGGGCAATCTGATGTTCTACCATGGCACCCAGACCTTCCCGCAATGGAACGGCAGCGGCTTCGTCAGCGGCTTGGTGTCCACGGCGCTCGTCCGCATCGTCTTCGACGGCCATGGCGGCGCCAAAGCCGTAGAGCGCTGGAAGGTGGGCAAGCGTATCCGGGATGTGGAAGAAGGCCCCGATGGCTCGCTGTGGTTGCTGGAAGACTCCAGCCCCGGCGCCCTGATCCATGTGACAGCCCAAAAGTAAGGGAGACTTGACGACGACCAATCTAACTGCGCGCGTGCTCCCGGGCATCGACGGAATCACCTTTTTGGACGGCACGCAGTATGTGAACAATGTGTTCACGAACAAGCTCTACGTATCCCGGTGGACGCTGCGGGCAAAAGCCGGGTAAACCCGTCGGGATCTCCATGGACCAGCCCGTGAAAGGGCCGGATGGCATGCGCGCGGCTGAGGGCAAACTGCTCCGTGCCGAGAAGAGGGCGACACGATTTGGATCGCCAAACACGGCGCGGCCAGACGGTGTCTATTCCAGTGCCGAAATTACAGAGTAGGCATGAGGCCGGGCTGGGGACTCCAAGCCCAACTGCAAGCAGGAACCAGGGAAAGTGATGCGTGCCCATCGCCCGCGTGGAGCGACCGCGGCCAGTCCCCATGCTAGAATTGGAGGAATCCCGCAATGACTGAAATCGTTCCGTCAATTCTAGCTGCGGATTTTGCCCGCTTGGGCGAGCAGATCGCCCAGGTCGAGCAGGGCGGCGCCACGATGCTGCATGTGGACGTCATGGACGGCCACTTTGTACCGAACCTGACCATGGGGCCGCCGGTAGTCGCCTCCATTCGCAAAGTCACGCGCCTCACGCTGGACGTTCACCTGATGATCGACGATCCGGACAAATACGCGCCCATCTTCATCGAAGCGGGCGCCGATCAGGCGAGCGTCCATCAGGAAGCCTGCAAAAATCTGGACGGCACGCTGCGCGAGATCCAGCGGGCGGGCGCGCGCGCCGGAGTGGTCATCAATCCGGCGACTCCGGTTTCCGCCATCGAGGAAGTGCTGGGGCTGGCGGATTACGTGTTGGTGATGAGCGTCAATCCAGGGTTCGGCGGGCAGCAGTTCATCCCGTATACGCTCGACAAAGTCCGGCGGCTGGACGCTATCCGGCGCGAACGCAGGCTGGCATTTTCCATCGAAATCGATGGCGGCATCACCAGGGAAAACATAGGCGAAGTGGTGCGGGCAGGCTGTGACTGGATGGTCACAGGGTCTTCTGTATTTCACACTCCGGACCCGGCCGCAGCGGTGGCCGAGTTACGCCAAGCGGCCATGCAGGCGCAGGCCGTCCGTGTTTGAGCGCCGCGCCGGCCGGGCATCCCCCAAGCTGGCGATGCAATTGCTATCCTGGACTGAACGTCCCAAGCGAATGAGAAAGATCGGCACGAGCACAACAATGTATCCACGCATTCTTCATAACCTGATTGCGGTAGCCGCGCTGGCGGGCCTTCTGAGTTCCTGCGGTATACGGCGGCACAAGTATGCGGACCCCATCGCCAAGAATACCCAACAGCCCGATAAGGTGCTCTTCGACCGGGCCATCAACGATATCGAGCACAGCCGGTATGAGATCGCGCGGCTGACCCTGCAGACGCTGATCAACACCTACGACAGCAGCGAGTATTTGGCCAAGGCCAAGCTGGCTATCGCCGATAGTTGGTTTCGCGAAGGCGGCGCGCATGGTCTGGCGCAGGCCGAGGCCGAGTACAAGGACTTCGAGTTGTTCTATCCCAACATGGAGGAAGCCGCCGAGGCCCAGGAACGGGTTTGCGATATCCATTACAAACAGATGGACAAGGCGGATCGCGACCCCCTACATGCCGTCCGCGCCGAGGACGAGTGCCGCCAGTTGCTGCTGCAATATCCCAATAGCAAGTTCGCTCCCGAGACCCAGCAGAAGCTGCGCAATGTACAGGAGGTGTTGGCGGCGCACGAGTATGCCGCCGCGGTCTTCTATCATCACAAGGGCGCCATGCCTGCCGCGGCCAATCGCCTAACTACCATGGTGGACCAATATCCCCTGTTCAGCCAGGCCGACGAAGCGCTCTGGACCCTGGGCGATGCCTATGATCGGATGGGCGACCGGTTCGAAGACAAGTCCGCCGCCGCCTACACGCGTCTCGTGAAGGACTATCCGCTGAGCCCGCGCGTGCCGGCGGCTAAGGAGAAGCTGCAGGCCATGAAGCGTCCGGTACCGGAGGCCGATCCGGTGGCTTATGCCCGCATGAAGTACGATATGGAGAACCGCACCTCTCCGAGTAAAGTCAATCGCGTCATGGACACCTTCAGGAGGAACCCGGACACGCATTTGGCTGCCAAGGGCGGCAGCCCGTCCATGACTATCCTGCGCCCGGGAATTCCGGTTAGCGTGCCGGTAAGCCCAAGTGGCGCCGCGGCTCCCGGTGCGGCCGGAACTGGCAGCGCGCCATCGGACGTTACCATTGGCCTGACCAACGATACGAAGGAACTGGATACCCGGCCGGATGCGCGGACCAACCCTCCTGCAGCGCCCGCCGCGGCTGCCGCGTCTCCCGCCTCTCCGGCCGCACCGGCAGCGGATGTCGCCGCCAAGCCGGCTGACGGTGCGGCAGTGGCTCCTCAGCAGCCCTTCGCCACGAATCATCCTTTGAGCGAAGCGGATAAGAAGCGGGCCATGAAGATGGCGCAGGACAAGGCCAAGCAACAGAAGAAAGCCCAGGCCAAGGCGATCAAGGCGGCCAAGAGCGCGCCGTCTCAGCCCGCATCGACAACGCCCCAGACGCCGTCCGCCCAGCCCGCCCCAGCCTCGGCGCCGCCTCAAAATTGACGATGCATGACGATGCAGGATGACGCCTGATGCCGCGAATTCTGCTGGCCGACGACAGCCCCCACGCGCAGCGGATGGGCGAGCGGATTCTCACCGAAGAAGGCTTTGAGGTAGTCACGGTCAGCGACGGCGATTCCGCGCTATTGCGCCTGGAGGACGTGGATCCCGACCTGGTTCTTGCCGGCGTGACCATGGCCCACCGCTCGGGCTATGAAATTTGCCAGTACGTGAAGCTCAGCCCGCGGCACAAGCATGTCCGCGTGGTTCTGGCAACTGGCGTCAAAGACCATCTCGATGAAGGCGAAGCGCGCCGCGCGCACGCCGACGGCATCGTGCAAAAACCGTTCCAGGCGTCCATACTGCTCCAGGTGGTAAAGCCGCTGGTGGAGATGGCCGTGAAGGAACGCGGATCTGGTGCGGGCCAAGCCGGAGGTGCGTCCTCCGCACCAGGCAAGCGTCCCGCGCCGAAGGCGCCCCAGGGGCCAACGGTAGCGCTGATCGATCCGGAGCGTGTGCATGCGGCCGTAACGGTGGCGCTGGACGCCTCCTTACCGGGTATCATAGAGGAGATTACCGAGAAGGTGCTGATCGCCCTCAGTGCCCGATAAACTCTATGCCCGATAACAGTTTCGATGTCGTCTCCAAGATCGAATTGCCGGAGGTCGGCAATGCCATCCAGCAGGCCATGAAAGAGATTCAGCAGCGCTACGACCTGAAGGACTCCAAGTCTTCGATCGAGTTGAACGAGAAGGACCACAAGGTTCTGCTGGCCAGCGCGGATGAGTACAAGCTGAAAGCCGTAATCGAGGTGCTGGAAGGCAAGCTGGTGAAGCGCAAGGTGCCGCTGAAAGGGCTGACTTATGGGACCCTCATTCCAGCGGCGGGATCCTCGGTGAAACAGGAGATCTCGCTGCAACAGGGGATACCCATCGAGAAGGCGCGTGAGATCGTGCGCAAGATCAAGGACAGCAAGCTGAAGGTGCAAGCCGCCATCCAGGGCGATTTGGTACGGGTCAGCAGCCGGGACCGCGATACCCTGCAGGACGTCATCAAGCTGCTGCGCGACAATGATTTCGGCATCGACGTGCAGTTCACCAACTACCGGACTATTTGACAGCTTGACTTCAAGCAGTCGGCGTGGCAAACTGGAGACATGACCGGGACAAAGACCGCCAAGACCGAAGAAAAGATCGCAGAATCGAAGACGCTGAGCCTCCGGCTGGGCGGGAATTTCCATCACCGGCTGAAGGCCAAATTGTTGGCCGACGGCACAAATTTCCAGGCCAAGGTCCAAGCCATGCTGCAGGAGTATGTCGATGGCCCCGTGCAGGAGCGCGAAGAGATTGCTCGCCAGGTCGCCGTCGCCCGTGAAGCGATGCGCCGTTACGCTCCCGCCATGCGGGAGTTGGCTCGTTGACGGAGCCGGTCTGGGTGAACCCGGCTGCGGTCACGCGATTTCATGACGAAAGCTTGATGGAATTCGGAGGCGCATCGGGAATCCGCGACCCGGGCGCCATCGAATCGGCACTGGCCAGACCGCGAAACCTGCTTGCTTACGGGAAACCGGATCTGTGTGCTCTGGCGGCAGCATACACAGCCGGGTTGTGCCAGAATCACGGATTCGTGGACGGTAACAAGCGCACCGCCTTCCTGACCGGATTCGTTTTTCTTCACGAGAACGGCCACACCATCCTGGCCGAGCAGGCCGAAGTGATCGCCGCCATGCTGTCGCTCGCCGACCACACCATCGATGAAACCGGCTACGCTGCGTGGTTGCGGGAGCATACCGTTCCGAACCAGCCGTGAGCTCCCGGTGAACCCCATGCCGCGCCGCATCGAATCGCATCTGTTGGATGGCCCTGCGGGCAAACTCGAAGCCCTGCTGGAAACCCCGGAGGAGGCCGCCCCGCGCGCCGCGGCGCTCGTGTGCCATCCCCACCCGTTGTTTGGCGGCACCATGCATAACAAGGTGGTCCACCGCGTGGCGCGCGCGCTGCGGAGTTCGGGTTACGTGGTGCTGCGCTTCAATTTCCGGGGTGCGGGAAAAAGCGAGGGCCGGCACGATCTGGGCGTCGGCGAAATCGAGGATGCGCGCGCCGCGCTCGGCTGGCTGCGCCAACGCTATCCCGGCCTGCCATACACCCTGGCGGGCTTTTCGTTCGGCTCGCGCGTGATCTTGAATCTGGGATGCGCCCTGCCGGACGTAGAACGCCTGATAGCGCTGGGCTTCCCCGCCAAGCGCGACCCTCTGGGCGTGCTGGCTTATTGCACCGCCCCCAAGATCTTCATTCAGAGCACCCACGACGAGTACGGGCCGCCGCCGGAGATGGAGGCCTTCTACGCGCAAGTGGCGGAGCCCAAGCGGTTGATTTGGGTGGAGGCGGAGGATCACTTCTTCGCCGGAGGTTTGGACGAACTGGAAAGACAAGTGGCCGAGCTGGCGTGAGCCGCTACTGCGCGGCCGCGCGGAGGGCGCGCCGCTGCGCGCGCATGCCGATCAGGTCGGCTACTTGGCCAAGCAGCGCCAAAACGTTCTCCGCATTGATCGAAACCTGCTGCTCGTCACCCACCGGATAGCGGGATGCCTTGGCTTCCCGATAGGCTGTCACCAGGGCAGTGGCAGGCTGATATGGCTTCACCCGCGCATACGAAAGCACCTGCCGGCCGGCTAGCGGCGACTCCACCTCGGCCTCGCTCAGGACCAGTTCGTATTGGCCTTCATCCAGCTTCGAATAGGCCTCTGCCGCCGATCCCGCCACGTCCACGCTGTAACCGCCGGCTTCCAGCAGGGTCTGCAAGGTCAGGCGGGACGACACTTCGTCGTCCACCACCAACACCCGCGCCAGTTCGAGGCTCTTCGGCATTGCCGTACAGATCTACTGTACCCGAAAAGCCGAAACATTACGAGCAAAAAATGATAACGTTTGCAGGGCTGCCGGATTCTGCATTAATCAGTTGAAAACACGGCGGAAAATAGCGTCGACGTTGCGCAACTGGCGGCCCAGGGAGAAACTTTCTGCGATCTGGTTTTGGTTAAGAACCGCACAGATCTCCGGGTCGCGCTCGATGGCGGCCCTGAAGTCCGACTCCTGCTCCCAGGCGCGCATCGCATGGTCCTGTACGATCCGGTACGCGGTCTCCCGCAACATGCCGGCAGCGGTTAGGTCCAGCAGCAATTGCCCGGAGAAGACCAGCCCATGGGTCATCTCCAGGTTGCGCCGCATCCGCTCCGGATATACCAGAAGTCGATCCACCAGTTGCGCCGTTTTGTCGAGCAGGTAGTCGGCCAGGATAGTGGAATCGGGCAGGATGATCCGCTCCACCGACGAATGCGAGATATCCCGTTCGTGCCACAGTGCGACATCCTCGAAGGCGGCCTGCGCATTGGACCGCACCACGCGCGCCAGGCCGCAGATCTGCTCGCAGGTGACCGGGTTGCGTTTGTGCGGCATGGCTGAACTGCCCTTTTGCCCGCGCGCGAAGTACTCCTCGGCCTCCCGCACTTCGGTGCGCTGCAGATGCCGCACCTCGAGCGCGATCTTTTCGCACAGAGCGGTCGCCAGCGCCAGCGTGGAGATCAGCACGGCGTGCCGGTCGCGCTGGATCACCTGCGATGCGACTGGCGCGGGTTTCAGATCCAGCCGCGCGCAGATGCATTCTTCGGCTTCCGGGCCGATATGCGCGAAGGTGCCCACTGCGCCCGAGACCTTGCCCACGCGCAAGTCTTCGGCCGCGGCCCGCAGCCGTGCCAGGTTCCGCCCCGCTTCGCCGTACCAGATAGCCAGCTTCAGCCCGAAGGTGATTGGCTCGGCATGTACGCCGTGCGTGCGGCCAATCTGCACGGTGTCTTTGAACTCGAAGGCCCGCCGCTTCAGCACCGCTTGCAGGCGTTCGAGGTCAGCCAACAGAATGGCGCAAGCCTGCCGGATCTGCAGAGCTTGCGCGGTATCCACTACGTCATTGGAGGTGAGCCCGTAATGCAGCCAGCGCGAGGCCTCCGCGTGCCCGGCCTTCTGCATGCTCTCTGCAACCGCCGTGGTGAAGGCGATCACATCGTGCTTCACTTCCTTCTCGATCTGCAGAATACGCGCGGTATCGAAGCTGGCATGCGCCCGCAGCGCGCGCGCCGCGTCCGTCGGCACCACGCCCATTTCCGCCAGCGCCTCGGAGGCCGCCAACTCCACTTCCAGCCACTGCCGGAATTTGTTTTCATCCGTCCAGATGCGGCCCATTTCCGGCCGCGTATAGCGCGCAATCAAAACCGATATACCTCCGAGGGGCGCGACTGGCTGGCGATTTCGACAGGCGTAGTAAGACCGCGCCGCTCGAGCGCCTGCGTAGCCATCAGGCGCACGATTTCCGGGTGGTTGTTGTGCTCGCTCAGGTGCCCCAGCACAAGGCGCGCGGGGAAACCGTCGAAATCGCGCAGCAGGAAGTCGCTCATTGTATCGTTCGAAAGATGGCCGACCCGGCTCATCACGCGCTGCTTCACCGACCAGGGATACGGCCCGACTTTCAGCATCTCCAGATCGTGATTGGATTCGAGCAGCATCAGATTCGACCGCCGCAAGTGGAATTTGACTGACTCCGTGATGTAGCCAAGATCGGTGGCCACGGCGATCTTGACATTTTCGGCGTAAAAGCAGAAACCCACCGGGTCCGTGGCGTCGTGCGGGATGCCGAAGCTATCTACGTCGATATCGCCCACCGTAAAGCCGGCGCCGGCTTGAAAGCATTCCAGGCGCGGTTGGAGATCGCCCCAATCGATGGCCGGAGCGGTGAGCTTGCTGATATACACCGGAATCCCCAGGCGGCGGGCCAGTCGCGCCAGGCCGGAGACGTGATCGGAATGCTCGTGCGTGACCATCACCGCGGTGAGCGTTGCGACTTGCTCGCCGACGGATTCCAGGCGGCCGGCCAAAGCCTTGAAGCTCAGCCCGGCATCCACCAGAATGCGTGTGCGATCGGTCGCCAGCAGCGCGCAATTGCCCGAGCTGCCGCTGGCCAGCACGCAGAATTTGACGATACCCGCCTCCCAGAAAACTCCAGGATACCAGCATGCCGCCGCAGTTGATACGCTGGACTGGATGAAAGTCGCACGTATTCACCAACACGGCGGGCCGGAAGTACTGGTCTACGAAGACGCTCCCGAGCCCCGGATTAAAGCCAACGAAATCCTGCTGCGGGTAGGCGCCTGCGCGCTCAATCATCTGGACCTTTTCGTGCGCGGCGGAATCCCCGGCATGAAGTTCGATATGCCGCACGTGCTGGGCAGCGACATCGCGGGCGAAGTGGTGCGCGTGGGCGAATTGTGCGAGCGCGTGAAGCCCGGCTGGCGCGTGCTGCTCTCGCCTGGATTGAGCTGCCGGCAGTGCGCGCAGTGCGTTTCGGGCCAGGACAATCTGTGCCGCCGCTACACCATGTTCGGCTATCGCGTGGATGGCGGCAACGCTGAATACATTGCGGCGCCGGAGTACAGCGCCATCCAGATTCCGGACGATTTGAGCTTCGAACAGGCCGCCGCCGTGCCGCTGGTTTTCCTCACCGCGTGGCACATGTTGATGGCGCGCGCCGATTTGCAGCCCGGCGAAGATGTGCTGGTACTGGCTGCTTCGAGCGGCGTGGGATCGGCTGCGATCCAGATTGCCAAGATGTTCCAGTGCCGCGTGATCGCCACTGCCGGCGGCGAAGCAAAGATGGCCAAGGCGCGCGCGCTGGGCGCCGATCACGCGATCAATCATTACCTGCAGGACATATCGGCCGAGGTGCGCAAGATCACCGCCAAGCGCGGCGTGGACGTGGTGATCGAGCATGTGGGCGCCGCCACGTGGCAGAAGAGCGTGGAATCGCTCGCGCCCGCCGGCCGTCTGGTGACCTGCGGCGCGACCACGGGCTACGACGCCAAGGTGGATCTGCGCTTCCTGTTCAGCCGCCAGCTTTCGCTGCTGGGCTCGTTCATGGGGACCATGGGAGAGTTGCGTCGGGTGTTGCAGTTCGTGTTCCGCGGGCAGTTGAAGCCGGTCATCGACCGGGTTTATCCGCTGGCGGAGATTCGTGCGGCGCACGAGCGGTTGGAGAATAAGGAGCAGTTCGGCAAGGTGGTGGTGGTGCCTTAAGCGAGCTGCGACAATAAGATGAGGATGACTGAAGAACACTGTTCGCTTACGGAATGGTCCGACTGAAATCGAGAGAATCACCGCTCCAAGCCAACAGTTCGCCGCTGTTCCTGGAAGGACAGCCGCCGCGAATCCTACTGCAAGCTTCTGCCCTGGCGGGCGCCCCGCCTCAAGGTGACCAGCACATCGGGATGCCCTATCCTGAACGCAGTGGAGCGAATTGCGGAATGACCCTAATCGTCAATCTTCCGGACGAACTGGAAGCGGTTTTGCTTGCGCATGGTCAGGGCACTTCGGCTGACCGCTTGGCACAACGCGTTTTGGAACAAGTTCTCACTGCGCCGGCCGCACACCCGGGCACGCCATTCGAGACAGGCCGGGGGATGTTGGCTCAGTACGGTCCGGCGCCGTCAGCGGCGGAAATCGACGCTAACCGGGTTGATATGTTCCGCGGCTTCGCAGAAGACTTCCGATGATCGCCGGGGTCGCCGATACCCACACAGCCATCTGGCACTTGTTCGACGACCCCAGGCTGTCGCAGGCCGCGAGAAAATTCATCGATGACGCCGCCGCGAAAAGAGGCGCCTCCCGATGGACGTGTACACAGATCTGAGAAAGGCCCTCAGCAATCCAAATCACGTCCTGGAAGAAGCTCCGTTTACTATGGAAGTCGTGGAGGCCATACAACGAGTGGCACGGAAACCTAGCGCCCGATGGCGTGGTCATTCCTTTTGAAGACGGACATACGCGCCAATTGCCGCGGCTGACTTCAGGTCCATTTCACTACGGCTTCCATGCATCTGCGTATCTGGCGGCGGCTAAGCGTCTGACTAAGTTGCCGGTGAAACAGGCAGTCATCCCGGCATCTGCTCTAAGCCTGCTTTATCCGGCGTCGGAGATTCCGGGGTACCCGCGCGAGACCTTCCTTTCGGACCTGATCGGCGAAGCCGTAGCCGATATCCGGGGCTGTCTCGACCAGGGCGCCGACAGCGTGCAAATCGATTTCACGGTACCTGCCCGGGCGGCGACCGGGAGCCTTCGCAGTTCCCCAGCTTAACTGCAGAGTGACACCCCGTTTCCAGGTCGCGATCCCACTACGGATCAGATAGTCCATGGGCAAGCCCAAGGTTTCCAGCAGGGCCGGGGAGGCCCAGTCGAGAGACTCGCCGACAGGCGGGCGGAGTTGGGGCCATGCCGGCCAATCCGCCGCCGATGACGGTTACATCGGAATGGCAGAAAGTGCCTGGGTGCATGCGTCAATTGTCCGACAAAGGCGGCGCGATTCGAGCGGCGTGGGCGCTATTGTGACGCATTTCTCGACGTTTGCGGGCAAGCGCGCGGATATATTACAGGCTATGCAATTTCCCGCGGCGTCCTTAGACCTTACCACCCGCCATGCAACCACCATAGTAATTAGCTTCTAATTATTTTTGATTATTGACACCTTGTCCGCCAGCCCATACACTCTCAGGATATACAGAGAGGGAGGGGTTACTAATCAATGCGTACGCTGGTTTTACTATCCGTGTGCCTATGCGGAATTCTACAGGCGCAGGATCCTATTGGCATATTGGAGGGACAGGTTACCGACCCATCGTCCGCCGTGGTGAGCGGCGCGCAAGTGACCGCACAGAACGTGCAGACCGGCTTCCGCCAAACGGTAGTCACATCGCATCAGGGAACCTTCCACTTTTCCAACCTGCCGGTAGGCGACTATTCACTGGCGGTCGCCGCTGCCAACTTTGCGCCCTTCTCGGCATCGCCGATCCGCATCGACGTCGGCCGCATCGTGAATTATCCTGTGCTGCTCGAAATCGTCAGCAGCCACACCAAGGTAGACGTGCAGGCCCAAACGGCCACCATCGACACCAGTACGGCCCTCGGAAACGTGGTTTTGGAACGGGAAGCGGTGGATCTCCCCTTGAACGGCCGCGACCTGTTCCAACTCGGTCTGCTGCAGCCCGGCGTAGCGCCTATGACGGCCGGGCTGTCCGAAGCCGGCGGGATTCTGCGCAGCGGACAGGCTTTCGCGGTGAACGGCGAGCCGCCGGAATCGAACAACTATCTGCTCGACGGCGTCACGAACGTGGACAGCGTGAACGGAGGCTTCGCGATCCGGACGCCGGTTGACGCGGTGAGCGAATTTCGTATCCTGTCGCTGAACGCGCCGGCCGAGTACGGACAAACCATGGGTTCGACCGCCGCGGTAGTGACTAAGTCGGGGACGAACGGCTTTCATGGCGACATATACGACTTTCTAAGAAACACGGATCTGGATGCGCGCAACTTCTTTTCGCCGGGCGCGCAGCCGCTGCACCAGAACCAGTTCGGCGCCACGTTCGGCGGGCCGTTGCGGAAAGACAAGGATTTCTTCTTCGTCTATTTCGAAGGCCAGCGCGACGACCAGGGCGAATCGCAAGCGGCTATTGTGCCGACGGCCGCCGAGCGGACCGGCAACTTCGCCGGGCTGCTTAACCCGAGCACGGGCCAGCCAACGCCGCTGATCAACGAATTCACGGGCATGCCGTTCCCGAATAATCAGATTCCGCAAAGTATGCTTAGCACCATTGGGCTGGCGGCGGGCGCGCTCTATCCGCTGCCGAACGGCGGCGGAAATCTTTTTCAGACCACGCAGATGGAGACGGACAACTACAACCAAGGCGGGTTCCGTTACGATCATTACTTCGGCAACAACGATCAACTCTTCGCGCGTTACGCGGCGTCGGCCGCCAATACGCTCGATCCGTTGCCGATCAACGGGTCGAATGTTCCTGGATTTCCGGTGACGGACGCGATCACCACGAATTCGTTCACCATTTCGGACGTACACCTGATCTCGCCGTCGACGGTGCAAACTGTGCGCTTGGCTTTCTTCCGCAACGCATTCATTTACGAGGACGCGCAGAACCATACGCCGGGCAGCAGCCTGGGATTCACTTACCAGCCGACGCTGGCGGCTAACTCCGGAATTCCGTATCTGATCGTGAGCGGTTACGGCGATGTAGGTAATCCGATCACCGGTCCGCAGAACACTTACCAGAACGATTACCGAGGCTCGTACTCGATCGCCATGACGCGCGGGCGGCACAACTTGAAGCTGGGCGCGGAACTGGACCGCCAGCAGATCAACCTGCTGTTGGGGATCGCGACGAACGGGTTCTTCGTGTTCGCGCCGTTTCCCGCGAGCGATTCGTTCGCCAGCCTCTTGTTGGGTCAGTCGGTGCAATTCTTTCAGGGCGGCGGCGACTTCAACAGAGGGATTCGCAAGTGGGTTGCGGCGGGTTACGCGCAAGACGAGTTCCGCCTGACTCCGCGCCTGACTCTAAGTTACGGATTGCGCTACGAGTTGAACACGCCTTATACGGAAATCCGCAACCGCATGAACGAATGGGATCCGGGAGTGCAATCGACGGTGATGCCGAACGCGCCTCCGGGACTCTTGTTCCCCGGCGATCCGGGCGTGCCGGCGGGAATCGCCCCGGTCGATTATCGCGAGTTCATGCCGCGCGTGGGCGTGGCGTGGGATCCGTTCGGCAACGGCCAAACCACCATTCGGGCTGCATACGGCATCTTCTACGACGGATTCACGAATGGTGTGGGCGGTCCGTTGCAAGCGCCGGTGAGCGCGCTGCCGTGGACGGAGGCTTATCAGTTGGCGGGTCCGGGATTCAGCTTGGCGAATCCTTACGGCGGACAGGCGCCGCCGTTCGCATCGCAGCAGTTTGTGCAGCCGGCGACTATTCTAACGGTACAGAAAGGCATGCTGCCGCCTTACTCCCAGAACTGGAATTTATCGATCGAGCGCGTTATCGCCAAGGACTATCTGTTGGACGTGCGGTATGTCGGGAATAAGGGTACGCATCTGCCGCGGTTCATCGAGGCAAACCCTTCGATCTACGGTCCCGGCGCGACGGCCGAGAACACCGAACAACGGCGCGAGTACGCCGATTGTAACTCGGCGGGTGTTTGCGACTATGGGTCTGTCGGTCTGATCGCGGACATCACTAACTCGACTTACAATTCTTTGCAGGTGGCGTTTTCGCGGCAATTCACGCGCAACTTGAGCTTTCTAGCGTCTTACTGGCTCTCGAAGAGCCTGGATTATATCTCGTCGCTGAACGTGGCGGGATCGGCGCCGACGTTGGTAGCGGGAGAGAACGACCTGGCCCAGAATCCATTCGACTTGGCCGCCGAGCATGGGCCGTCGCTATTCGACGCGCGGAACCGGTTCCTGTTGAGCGGCACTTACCGGCTGCCGCTTTGGCGGGGGGCGTCGCCCGCGGCGGCGTGGCTGGTGAACGGATGGCAGTTGAATACCATCACCAGCATCTCCTCGGGGACGCCGTTCACGGTTTACGACAGCGCGAACGTATCGCTGCAGGGTTCGGCGCCCGAGATCACCGGCTTCTATTCCAGCCGCCCCGACCTGATTTCCAATCCGAACGTGGGACAGCCGCACACGCCCAACGAATGGGTCAGCCGCGGGCCGTTCCTGCAACTGAATCCGGTGACGCAAGCCGGCCAGTTCGGCAACGAAGGCCGCAATGTAGTGCGCGGGCCGGGCATCGAGAGTATGGACCTGTCGCTGTTCAAGGACTTCCGCGTCAGTGAGTCGCAGCGTGTACAGTTCCGCGCGGAGTGTTTCAACTCACTGAACCATCCCAACTTTGCATTGCCGGAAAACGACTTGGAATCGCCCGCGTTCGGACAGATCCTGCAAGCGGGTCCGCCGCGCTTGCTGCAACTGGCACTGAAGTACATTTTTTGACGTGTTATCGTATTCGAAGGAGTTACATAGCCCATGCCTTACATTGATTTTCCGGAGGGATTGCCCGGTATCCTGGGTCCTATGGCTTTCCGTCCGGAGACGGCGAAGCCATTGAACGAGCTGGCGGAAATTCTGCTGCGCGGGCTAAGTACGATGTCGCCAGGCGAGCGGAACTGATCGCGATTTACGCGGGCGCCGTGCAGCGCGGCGGGAAGAACGTACAGCCTGGCGACATTGCGCGCGCCCGGCAGCTCGGCGCCACCGACGTGGAAATCCACGACACGGTGCTGATCGCCGCGGCTTTCTGCATGTACAACCGGTATGTGGACGGGCTGGCAACTTGGGCGCCGAGTGAGCCGGACGCGTATCGGGAACCGGCGGCGCGCCTCGCTCGCGAAGGGTATGTAGAATCCACCCGGCGCTCGGCGGTCACTGCTTCGGGCGCCGCGACGTAGAGGAGACAAACCATGGCGCACATTAAAGTTCCCGAAGGGCTGCCAGGTATTCGCGGCCTGTTCGCATTCCGTCCGCAGACCGCCAAGCCTATGTCCGAGTTAGCTGAAGTGCTGCTGCACCAGCCGGGTACACTTACTCCCGGCGAGCGCGAACTGATCGCCACCTACGTCTCTTCCCGCAACGATTGCTACTATTGCCAGAACGCCCATGGCGCGATCGCGGCGCATCACCTGGATGGCAACGAGGAAACTGTCCGCGAAGTAAAGCGCGATTTCGAGCACGCAGCCGTTTCGGACAAGCTCAAGGCGCTACTGGCGATCGCCGGTAAGGTGCAGCAGGGCGGTAAGAACGTTCAGTCCGAAGATGTCGAACGGGCCCGCCGCGAGGGCGCAACGGACCTGGAGATTCACGACACCGTGCTGATTGCGGCCGCCTTCTGTATGTTCAACCGCTATGTCGACGGCTTGGCCACTTGGACGCCCACTGACTTGAATGGCTTTCGGCAGCGAGCCGCTAAGGTGGCGCGCGATGGCTATCTGGCTGCCCTAGCGGGATACGTCAGTGGGGCAGGGTCGGAGCACGCCGATGGCTAATGGGCTTGCTTCATGTTGCATCCGGTTACATTCGGTTGCGCCCTCCCTCACAAGAGCGTCAGCGGGTCCACATCGATCACCAGCGCGGTGGCGCTCCACTTCTGCTCGCGCGCGAAGGACTGCGCCCTCCGCAATAACTCATTGAGCGCTGTGCGGCTGGCGGCCTTGATGAGGAACTGATACCGGTATTCGTTCTTGAAGCGCGTCACGGGCGCTTCGGCCGGCCCCAGAATCTTGATCTTCTCCGGCGCCGGCGTCAGAAAGCGACCCAGTTCGGTGCTCAGCCGCATGGCGTGCTCCTGCTGCTCGCTGCGCGCCAGGATATTGGCCATGGCGCTGAACGGCGGATAGTGCATCATGCGGCGGAACTGCAATTCTTTTTCATAGAAGGTCTGGTAATCCTGCGCGGCAGCCATCCTAACAGCATAGTGGTCCGGGTTGATGGTTTGTATCAAAACAATGCCCGGGAGACTGCCGCGCCCGGCGCGTCCGGCGACTTGGGTGAGGAGTTGAAAGGTGCGCTCGGCGGCGCGGAAGTCGGGCAGCCCGAGGCCTACGTCGGCCGAGACCACGCCGACCAGCGTGACATTGGGAATAGCGTGACCCTTGGCGACCATTTGCGTGCCCACCAGAATGTCGTAGGACGCCTCGCGGAAGCCTTGCAGGATAGCTTCATACTGGCGCTTGGCGCTGGCGGTATCGCGGTCCAGGCGGGCGATGCGGGCTTTGGGGAACTCGCGGTGCAGCTCTTCTTCGACCTTCTCCGAGCCGACACCGATAAAGTAGATATGGTCGCTCTGGCACTTGGGGCAGTGCGACGGCACGCGCTCGGCGTAGTTGCAGTAATGGCAGAGCAGGCGGCGGTCGCGGCGGTTAAGCAGGATGATGGTTTGCTCGCCGTTATCGACGCGGTGCGCGACGGCTTCGAGCAAACGGCGGCCCGTTTTCTGGTCGCGCAATTCGGTTATCATAACAAGAGTGCCACGAGTCCAAGAGTTTGAGCGGACCGTGCGGAGAATGCCTGATGCCGGAAAACGTTCAAAGCGCCCCCCGGACTTAAAGATCAAGGTAATAGACATTGACGCTGAAGAGGTTAAGGGCTTCCAGGTTCCGTCGTTCGTAAACTACGTCAACGTCTGGCGCTTCGGTAACGATGTATATGTTGATATGGGTCTTGTGACCGTTGAGGAACTCGGAGCCTTGAAGCCGGGTGCCGAGGTGAAGGCAGCGATGTATGATCGGTTTGTCATGAGCCCGATGACTTTCGATGATCTTGTTGGGCGAATGATTCTCTTGCGGGAGCAGCTCAAATCTGAGAGGCTAATACGGGATGCGACTACCGAGACGCCAAAAGCACCATAGCGTGATCAACGGGCATACTCGAAGGTTGCCTGAGCGTCAAACGGCAGCTCTTCCTGGGCCAGCTAATAGGAGGCCCAAAAGGTTGGGGCGCTCAAGGGCTCAAAATAAGAAGCGGCCCGTTCCCAGGGCGATCCAGCCGCCTCCGTCTGACTCGGCGCGCCAGGCGGCGACTCAGCCTCATGGCGACTATTCTCCGCTACTCGGCCAGATGGAGCTCAGTTTTGAGGCGGCCGCCCGACCAGCTCTCTCTAGTCCAGGGCTGCTGTATAGCGCAAACCTCCGATTACTTCAGCCCCATCGGCTTCTGATTGAATCCGGGTCCGCTGTCACTAGCCTAATGGACCTTCCCAATGACGATCCGTCTGATAGTCGACGGCCCGGCGACCGAGCGCACGTACGCGCACATTCAATGCTTGTAGGCCTCACCAGTCTGAACTTTAGCATTCCCGCAAGCGACGTCTACTCAGATCCGGACGGCGCAATCCGATTGCTTTGGGCCCGAGATGACAGAAGCGTTGAACTCGTGTTTCCTTCGATTGAAGATGAGTCTCCGTACCTATATCACTCAGACGCGAACCGCTACGGTGTTGAGGAACACCCGGGTCCGGAATCGGCACTGAAGTGGATCAACTGGGTTTTTGACAATGTATTGCCTGAACATGTTTGCGCGGCATGACCTCCCAATCCGTCGCCTGCCAACAATTAATAGCCAGAGGGGTCAAGCCCGCTGATCTTACGCGTTCGGTTCCACCGCGGGTCAGAAGGAGCGCTTTCATCCCGCGCGCGAATGGGCATGACGATGATGGAGTGTCTGTTAGCATGATTGGCAACAGTACATTGGCAAGACTTCGCCGATTCCGGCCGGATACGGAAGGAGTCACGCTGCACGTCGGTTATGTTCGCGAGATATCCGCAAATGGCCGTCGCCTCGACGTGGCTGCGGACCCAATCGATGAAGATCCCAACCATGATCGTTGGATTCCCTCCGCGCCATCCGGACGAATCAGCACAGGAAAAGGCGGTTTGGAATAGACTAGCCGAACATCTCGCGCAGCATGCTCGTTGCTGCCTGACCGCCTAAGGCGCGCACGCTGCAGCCTCCCCAGGGCACTAAAGCAGCGTCAGCGGGTCCACATCGATTACCAGCGCGGTGGCGCTCCACTTCTGCTCGCGCGCAAATGTCTGTGCGCGGCGCAATAACTCATTGAGCGCGGTACGGCTGGCAGCCTTGATCAGGAACTGATACCGGTATTCGTTCTTCAGGCGCGTCACGGGCGCTTCGGCCGGCCCCAGAATCTTGATCTTCTCCGGCGCCGGCGTCAGAAAGCGACCCAGTTCGGTGCTCAGCCGCATGGCGTGCTCCTGCTGCTCACTGCGCACCAGGATATTGGCCATGGCGCTGAACGGCGGGTAGTGCATCATGCGGCGGAACTGCAACTCTTTTTCATAAAAAGTCTGGTAATCCTGCGCGGCAGCCATCCTAACAGCGTAGTGGTCCGGGTTGATGGTTTGTATCAAAACAATGCCGGGGAGGCTGCCGCGTCCGGCGCGTCCGGCGACTTGCGTGAGGAGTTGAAAGGTGCGCTCGGCGGCGCGGAAGTCGGGCAGCCCGAGGCCTACGTCGGCCGAGACCACGCCGACCAGCGTGACATTGGGAATATCGTGGCCCTTGGCGATCATTTGGGTGCCGACCAGAATGTCGTAGGACGCCTCGCGGAAGCCTTGCAGGATGGCTTCATACTGCCGCTTGGCGCTGGCGGTATCGCGATCCAGGCGGGCGATGCGGGCTTTGGGGAACTCGCGGTGCAGCTCTTCTTCGACTTTCTCCGAGCCGACACCGATAAAGTAGATATGCTCGCTCTGGCACTTGGGACAGTGCGACGGCACGCGCTCGGCGTAGTTGCAGTAATGGCAGAGCAGGCGGCGGTCGCGGCGATGAAAGGTGAGGGTGACCGAGCAATTCATGCACTCGACGCGCTCGCCGCAGGAGCGGCAGGCGACGAAACTGGAGAAGCCGCGGCGATTGAGCAGGACGATGGTCTGCTCGCCGTTATCGACGCGGTGCGCGACGGCTTCGAGCAAACGGCGCGAGAAGGTGGCCTGCTTGCGCGTTTCCAGAAACTCGGTGCGCATGTCGATCAGCTCCACCTGCGGCATGGGCCGCGCTTCTACACGGGTGGGCAGCTCGAGCAGCGTGTACTTGCCGCGCTCGGCGTTATAACGGCTCTCGAGGCTGGGCGTAGCGGATCCCAACACCACGCACGCACGGGCCGCCTGCGCACGCACGATAGCCACGTCGCGGCCGTTATAGCGCGGCGTTTCCTCCTGTTTATAGCTCTGGTCGTGCTCCTCGTCCACCACGATCAGACCGAGATTGAGCATGGGCGCGAACACTCCGGAGCGCGTGGCCACCACCACGGCCGCCGCGCCCGAGCGGATGCGGCGCCACTGATCGGAGCGCTCGGAATCGCTGAAGGCGCTGTGCAGAATGGCGACACGATCGCCAAAGCGGCTGAAGAACTGGCCGGCGACGGCGGGGGTCAAGGCGATTTCGGGGACCAGCAGCAGGGCGCTGCGGCCGCAGGCGAGCGCGGCGTCGATGGCGTTCAGGTAAACCTCGGTCTTGCCGGAGCCGGTGACACCGTGCAGCAGGAAGGTATGGAATTCGTGCGCCTGGATGGCGACGCCGATCTGCTCGAAGGCGGCGGCCTGCGGGGGATTGAGCGTGTGCGGTCCGCGCACGGGCCCGGCGGCGTTGAGGGCGACGGGTTCAGTGCGCAGCGTCACGAGCTTCTTGCGGGCCAGGGCGCGGGCCGCGGGGCTGGCGTCGCGGACCATGGATTCAAGATCCTTCAGGTTGTGCGAGCCGGGATGCAGATCCAGGAAGGCCAGCAACTCGCGCTCGGGCTTGCCGAGTTTAGCGGTGGGCGCAAGGCGGGTTGGCTGCACCGCTGCCTCGACGCGCAGCCGCTCGGAGGAGGCGCGCAACGGATCGCGCTCAGTTTGGACCTGCTCGACCATAACGAAGCGCTTGCGCTCCAGCGCGCGCAAGGCATTGGCGGCCAGGGGCAGTTTACGCTCGAGATAAGAGGCGGATAGCGGGCGCCGGTCGAGCATGCGCAGGATCTGCACCACGGGGTCTTCGGGCGAAGAATCGAACAGAAGCTGGCGGGCGGCATCTCGGCCGGCGTCGGTGAGCGAATAGACTTTGCCGCGGCGGATATCGGAGGCCAGCGGCAGCATGCCGCGCAGCACTTCGCCGAGGGGAGCGCAGTAGTAGCCGGAGATCCATTTGCCCAGGGCGAGCAACCCGGAGTCGAGCACCGGCTCGGCATCGATCAGGCGCATGGCGTCGCGCGTGGGCACTCCGGGGGCATCGTCGTGGCAGCGCAGCACCACTCCGGTGAGGCGGCGGCTGCCGAACGGGACCAGTACGCGGCAGCCCGGCTGCACACGGTGGCGCAGCGTATCCGGTAGGCCGTAAGTGAACGGCTGGTCGAGTGGGACAGGCAGGCTTACGTCGCAATAGAGATAGTAACCGTCGGGCAAATTTCAGGATAGCGGGTGTTCGGTTGCGGACGCTGGGTACTTGCGCCGGCCTCTAGCGATTCTTCGGCGGGGACGGCTTCGCGTTCTCGCGGGCGGCGATTTCTTTCGCACGGAATTTTGCTATGCGTCCAATCAACTTCACGGGAACGGGCTGCGATAGCGGGAAGCGGATGGTGCCCTTGTCGACCGCGTACGAAGCAAGTTCGCCTTGGAACGCCGCGAGCACCTGCGCGGTGGCGGCGTAAATCGAGTAGTGCTGCTTCCACACGGCAAAATTAAGCAAGCGGCCACCATATAGCGTGTAGGTGGGCATGTTATAGGAGATCACTTCCTGGGCTGCCGGTACGGCCTTGCGGATGGCGCTGCGCACGCGGCCGAGGACGGCCTGCACGGCCTCGGGCTGCGAGGCAATGTACTCGTCCACGGACCTGAAGCCGATCTTGGCCATTACCACTCACTCGTATCTTAGCGCCGTCATCGGATCAACGCGGAGCGCCCGAACGGCAGGGGCTAAAGAAGCCAGTAACGCAGTTGCGGCGAGAACGCCAATTACCGCGAACACGGCTGTTGGATCTACAGTGCTCAGGCCCGGCACCAAGAACGTCGCAAGTGGCTGCATCACGAAAAAGGCCAGAGCCAGGCCTGCAAGCATGCCACCTCCCACCAGGACCAGACTCTGCCTGCCGACGATCCGCAAAACATCGGGCGGCGTTGCCCCCAGGGCCACGCGCAGACCGATCTCCCGTGTTCGGCGCGAGACCGAAAACAACAAGACTCCATACAGGCCGATGGCCGCCAGCATGAGTCCGAGGATCCCCATCGCTCCCAGCATCACCGCTCCGGCCTGGCTGGGCAGCAATGCCAGTCCGAGTGCCCGGCGCATCGGTTTCGCTTCGATTGCGGCCGTGGCATCGAGACTGCCCAACGCATCGGTTATGGACTTTACGCATGCCGCCGGCGAGCCGGCTGTGCGAACCAGAAAGTGCAAATTGATGGGCTCTCCGAGGGAAAAATACGGCTCGTATACAGCGAGGCGCTGCCGCTCGCCGAGAGTGAAGTACCGGCTATCCTTCGCCACTCCGACGATGAGCTTGGGTTTGTCATTCGCAAAGTCCATGGCAATGGTGTGACCGACAGGATCGGTTTTGCCGAAAACCGTGCGCGCGAAGGTCTCGTTCACGATGGCCACTGGTTGCGAGCCGGTCCGGTCGGCGGTCGAAAACTCCCGTCCGCGCAGAATCGGAATACCGATGGTGCGAAAGTAGTCCGGGCCGACGCTGTTGCATTCGTACTGGAGGTGAATTGGAGTCGGCGATACGTCCGTTCGAAGCTCGGTCCCGATCGCACAATAGTCATTCAACGGAACTCGTCGGGTAATAGCGGCCGCTTCGACACCTGGCAGAGCACGCAGTCGCTCCAGCGCGGAACGTACCAAGGACATCTGCTTGGTTTGGCCGGCGTCGCTATACTTCTCGGGCACCAGGCGCATATACGCCCAAATCGTATGGTGAACGTCGAAGCCGGGATTCATCGAAGTGGCTCGAAGCAGGTTATGCACGAAGAGAAAGCCGGTGGTGAGCAGCACAATAGAAACAGCCAGTTGCCCGCCAACCAGAACGCTGCGCAAATTCCACGAGCGCGCGGTCTGCCGCTCCTCCTGCTTCAAGGCGTGACTCACGTCCTTGCGGACCGCTTTGAGCGCAGGCAGCAAGCCGCAGAGGGCGGCGCTGACGAATACGATACAGAGCGCGTACCACAACAGGCGCCAGTCGGGCGAGACAACCAGGTGAATCGGGAGGGGCACCGGCAGAGCGAGACTGTCGATCCCCTTCGCGCAAGCCATGTCGATGGCCAACCCCGCGACCGATCCCAGCACGGAGAGCAACAAGCTCTCGGCCAGCAGGTGACGCACGATTCGCCTGCGGCTGGCGCCGAGAGACAGACGAATGGCCAACTCCTGCGAGCGGCTGGAGGCGCGGGCCAACAGCAAGCTGGCTACGTTTGTGCATGCAATCAGCAGCACGAGACCGGCAACCACCAGGAGCATAGCGAAAAAGGCCACCACCACGCCGGGCATCGCCTGCTGCAGGAGATCGAGGCCCGTAACGCCGGTGACGCGCGTCTGGCGGTCTGTTCGTTGGCGGCCCTCGTTAGGGTGAATGCGGTCGAGTTGCGCGAACAGGCTTAGCAGGCGGGCGCGCGCCACGGGGAGGGTCATGCCTTTCGGCATGCGCGCGTAGAATTGCACGTTATCGTCGTCACCCGCGGCTGGAATGTAAATGTCCGGTGAGATGCCGAAGCCAACGACCGAACGGTGGTCTGCTGGAAGCACACCGGCGACCGTATAGACGCGTCCCTCCAGGATCAGTTTGCGGCCGAGGATTGCCGGATCCCCGGCGAAAGTGCCGCGCCAAACCTGATTCGAGAGTACCGCGGTATTGGTTTCGCCGGGCGCTATGCCGCGGCCAAGAAGGAACGGGACCCCCAAGGTACCGAAAAAATCGTCCGTCACCGTTCCCGCATAAAAGCGGCTGGTCCGATCGCCGTCCCGCCAGTTCACCTCGCGTTCAGGATTGATTCCCGCCATCCCTGCAAACACTTGCGCATTCCGCAGGAACTGAAAATCAGCGAATGACGATCGCATCTTCCCGCCTTCCCATATAGCGATCAGCGAGGCGTTGTCGCGGCAGGACGGTTGGCTGAAGAGAAAGCCAGTCGTGATATTGAAGATTGTAGTGTTCGCGCCGATTCCTAGCGCCAGGCAAGAAATGGCGGTTAGGGCGAAGCCGGGGTTGCGGCGGAAAGCGCGGCCCGCGTAGCGGAGATCGGCGGCCAAGTCCTCCAGCCACTGCATCTGCCACGCTCCCGACGTGTCTTCGGCCGCCTTCAGCCGCGAGCCAAATTCGCGGCGCGCCCGCAGCAGCGCTTCGCTGCGGGGCACACCGTTGCTTTCCAGTTCATCGGCCCGGCTCTCGATATGGAACTGCATTTCATCGGCGAGATCGGCTTGAAAGCGCGATCGGCCGGCCCGCCAACGCAAGCGCAAGTAAAGTTCCCGCAGAAATGCCATGGCGTCAGTTCCTCACGCTGTCTTCATCACCAGTTGTATGGCGTTCACCAGCTTGTTGAATTCACCTGCTTCCGCCACAAGTCGCTTCTGGCCTTCCTTGGTGAGGCTGTAGAAGCGTGCCTTCCGGTTGGTTTCCGAGGTTCCCCATTCCGCGCGCAGCCAGCCTTTCAGCAGCATGCGATTCAAGGCGGGATAGAGCGAACCCTCCTCGACGTCCAGTACCTCCGCGGAGCGTTCTTTAATGCGGCGGGCAATCGCGTATCCATGCAGCGGACCCGCCGCCAGAGTTCGCAGGATCAGCAGGTAGAGGGTACCGGGCAAGAGTTGCGGGGAATCGTCGGGCATGCTTTCCTATTCCAGACTATATATAGCCTGGACTAGGGAGAAAGTCAAGCGGGTGGGTCAGGGGTGCACTGCGCGTCAATGGTCATGCGCAGCAGCCGTCCCGTCCGACCAATTGCCGACGGGAATCAGAAATATGGTCACCCGGCCGAGAGTGTCCTGATCTCCTAGGATCGGGGAACCCGGCTTGTCTGCACCCCAGGTTGGAGGGTCTGTCAGTGGGAAGAAGAACATCAGGTGAGGGTGCCAGTGCCCGGCACGATCGTTCAGGTACCCTTGCTTTGCCATCATGTAGCACATCGCGCCAACTTCCACTGCCGGCAATTCCTTCTTGTCGAGAGCGGCTTTGATGTCCTCGGTCATCTGAGCTTTGGATCGCCCCGCCAATATCATTTCGGTTTTTCGAATCGTTTGCGGAAGGTAAGATCGCACGGCTGCCGAGTTGTAGCAGATCGGAGCCCGCACTTTTGGATTCCAAAAGTCGGGTTCGTCGATTCCAGCGGTCCACGATCGCTGCACCACGCACATGAAACCGTTCTTGCCTTGGGCCACGGTTTCGTAGCCATGCCGGCCCATAATCATGACGCCGGCATCCTGGGAGATGGATTCCGGAGCAGCGCTCCGAGCAAGGGCTATTTCAGCAGTTCGCTCCATCAGGTATTGGCCAAGCGGAGCCATGCTTGGATACGGCGTTTTGACATCCTCTGGGTGGGCCTGCCGTGCCGCCGTCAGCATGACGACCAGTGCGAGCATGCCAAATGCTATCGGAGTCTGGGAGCGCATGCCTCAAGTTTAATTCCAGGTAAGCACGGATGCAATGCGGTCACGGGTCAGCCCCATCCCATGCGGGCACGCAGGGCGGTGACATGCGCCACGTGATGATCGCCATGCCAGGCGTACAGCGCCAGGTTGCGATCCAGGGTGACGGGGCCGAGCTCGGAATGCAGGAACGTGCGCGCGAAATCCGCGGGCGTCATAGAGCGCAGCAGCAGCACCCAGCGGCGGTGCAGCGATTCGAGCAAGGCGAGAGAAACCTCGACAGGCGCGGAGCGCGAATCGAAAAGCTCGGCCCAGCGCTCCTGATCGTAGCCCTTGACGCTGGGGGTGTCCTCGGTGAGCGCCAGACGGAAGCGGCAGTAACTGTTGATGTGGCTGTCGGGGACGTGGTGGACCACCTGGCGGACGGTCCAGCCGCCGGGGCGATAGGGCGTGTCGAGTTGGTCCGGGGTTAAGCCTTCCACCGCCGCGCGCATGCGGGTGGGCGCGTTTTCGATGCGGTCGATGAAAGCCCGGCGCTCGACCTCGGTGTTCTCGCCGGCGTAGACGAAGCGGCCGATGGGGTAGCTGAGATCCGTCATGATACCCAGCCTAGCAGAGACCCGCCGGTGAAACCGATAGCGTCGATGGCGATCTGTTCGATAATACAGAAGGTACCTCACGGATGGCTAAGAAGATCGCAATCGTGGAAGACGAAGCGGAGCTGGCCGCACTGTTGGACTACAATCTGACGCGCGGCGGCTATCAGGCTTACGTGCTGTCCGGCAACAAAGGCGCCCTGAAGGATCTGGAAGCGTGGAAGCCGGATCTGATCGTGCTGGACGTGATGCTGCCAGGCGACGACGGGTTCGAACTTTGCCGGCAGATCCGGCGGTCGGCCGTGCTGGCGCGTACGCCGGTCCTGTTTCTGACGGCCCGCTCGGACGAAGTCGACCGGGTACTGGGGCTGGAGATCGGCGGCGACGATTACATGACCAAACCGTTCAGCCCGCGCGAGCTGGTGGCCCGGGTGAAGGCGCACTTGCGCCGCTCCGATCGCGACGAGGAGGAGAATACCGCGGTGGAGGCCGGACCGTTCAAACTGGACCGGGGTGCTCACCGCGTTTTTCTGGACGACCGGGAATTGAATCTGACATCCACCGAGTACAAATTGCTGGAGTTCTTTGTGACGCACGCTGGCCGCGCATATAGCCGCGACCAGTTGCTGGAGGAGGTTTGGGGCCAGCAGCGTTTCGTCACGCCGCGGACGGTGGATGTGCATATCCGGCGATTGCGGGAACACATTGAGGCGGAGCCGGATAATCCGCGGTATTTGACTACTGTCCGCGGATTTGGATATCGGTTTGAAGGGGTTTAGGAGATAAGAGCGGGTCTGGAGACCCGCTGCAGGCGTGGACGCCCGCCCCACAGGCCACCGCAGAACTTAATCCGTAGTTCATGCTTCCGTAACGCCTTGGTAACCATTGGTTGTTTACGCTCTAGTGAAGGACGTCTATGAAGAAGATCCTTCTAATTGAAGACGACACCGACCTTTTGGCGCTGTTGAAGTACAACCTTGAGAAAGAAGGATTCATCCTGACCGGCTCCCAAACCGGCAAAGGCGCCCTGGAACTGTGCCGCCAAACGCGGCCGGATCTGATCTTGCTGGACATTATGCTGCCGGACTACGATGGCCTGGAGATTTGCAAGGCGGTGCGCAAAGATCCGGACCTGGTGAGCACGCCGATCATCTTCCTGACGGCGCGGGCATCGGAGACGGACCGGATCGTGGGGCTGGAACTGGGCGCCAACGACTACGTGGTGAAGCCTTTCTTCGTGCGCGAGTTGATCGCACGCATCAAGCTGCAGTTCCGCAACCAGGCAGCGCCGGCACGCGTGTTGGAGGCGGGCGGGGTGCAACTGGACCGCAGCAGCTGCCAGGCGCGCCTGAATGGAGCGCCGCTCAACCTCACCGCCACGGAGTTTCGTCTGCTCGAATTCCTGATGAGCCGGCCGGGGGTGGTGTTCAGCCGCGAACAATTGCTGAACGCCGTTTGGGGCCAGGATCGCGCCATCACGGACCGCGCGGTCGACGTTTATGTGCTCCGGCTGCGGCAGAAGATCGAGACTGAGCCGACCAATCCGGGGCTGATTCACTCGGTGCGGGGATTCGGCTACACGTTCGAGGCGCGTCCTTCGAACGCGACGTCTGCCGCATGAGGGGCGTACTGCGACTGGGGCGGTTCCGGTGTTTGGGTTCGAATGGCAATTCACACTATTTGAAGGATTTGCGACGGGTTCGGCGGGCGATTCCGTAGATTGGGCCGGGGCGGCGGGTGGATCCGGCTGCGGACCGGCTTGCGGTCCCATGTCCGGTACAGCGGGGGATGCATCCGAGGGGCTGGCGGTAGTGCGCGCGGCCTGACAGATTTTCAACTGGCGGATGCAGCGATCGATGGAGTGCTCGATGCTGGTTTCATAGCGGGCGAGCCTGGCGAGGGAGTTGGGACCATCGCAATCCACGTTGAAGGCGCGGGCCAGGAGGTCTCCCGGGACGGGCGGGGCGGGCGGGGCGGGCGTCGGATCGCCGTATTTCTCGGCGCTGCCTTTCTGATACTCGTAGTGCTTCCAGCGGGCCTCGTCCTTTTGGACGACTTCATGAAAGCGGTCACGGTAGATGCCGGCTTCGGCGGGGAGGGCGCGGCCGAGACGCCATTGGCCGTTGGCGATGCGCAGGACCAGAGTTTCTTCGGCGGGGCCGACGGGCTGGAAGCGGTCCCAGTGATCGTGGAGGAGGAGCAGGAAGTCTTCGGGGTCCTCGTCGAGCAGGATGTGTTTATTGGCGCGCAGGCCGTGGAGGAGGCGGTTGCGGCTGGATGCGTTTTTGCCTTCGGCGGTGCGGGGGCCGGTG
>Ga0302325_10002964_pt1 | contig 40588 bp, 34 predicted proteins | sample Palsa_T0_2_FD_201948 | JGI IMG/M metagenome (GOLD analysis project Ga0302325, IMG submission 201948) | Peat permafrost microbial communities from Stordalen Mire near Abisko, Sweden - Palsa_T0_2 | ecosystem: Environmental > Terrestrial > Soil > Palsa > Peat permafrost | place: Sweden: Abisko...
ACGGCTGAGCGCCAAGTCGCTTCATCATAATTTGGCTTTTCGAACTGCAGCCGCGGGTCCATGGAAAAAGATTTCCCCATGTTTCCTTAAGGATCCCCGCTTCAAGAACGAGATAACCAATTGTACACACTCGCGCTGAGCGAACGTCAGTGGGCGATTCGTGCGCTCGCTGCCAAAAGCAGCTCACAATCACGTAGGCGATCGCTGTTATGAGCAAACACTCGGTCAAAATGGACCGTCTCAACATCTGGCATGTTTTAGGGCTAGCGGTGATTCTGCTCGCCCTGCCGACGATAATGGGAGTTTGCTTTACGCGTGCCGCTAGCATCTTCTATAAGCCCGATAGCGGTTCCTTTATTGCTCCAGCACGCGAGCGAATCGTCCGCCATAGGTCTTTTTCTAATGGGGTAGCGGAACTGATTCGTACCCCCGGTTATCCTTTACTGGTTACAGGCGGCCTGCTGATGGGTCGGCTGAAACTTGCCACGATCGCGCTTCAAATCCTGCTCAGTTACGTAACGGTATTTATGAGCTATCGGACAGCCCCTTTGCCGTTCGAGCGCGAAGGGACCGCTATTATTGCGGCGGTCTTTACGCGATAGATCCGTTTTCAAAAACCGCTCGCGAGCATGATTGCCCCTGAAACTGTTTTTGGGACGATCAGATTAGATAGAAATAAGGAATCCAGCTCCACATTGATGGAACATCCGTGAATAAGGAGCAATGCCTTGCAAGATGAAGTTCTCGTCCTCGGTGGTGGAGTAGCAGGCTGCGCCGCTGCCATCGCGCTCGCCCGAAAGGGACGAAGCGTCACGTTGATCGAACGCGAGCCCACGCCGCGCCATAAGGTCTGCGGAGAATTCCTAAGCGGTGAGGCCCTTGAAGACCTGCATGCTCTTGGCATCGACGTGGCCTCTCTTGGCGCGGTGCCCATCGATTACGTTCGCCTTGCCGCAGCCAGACGCGCCGCGGAGGCTCCGTTACCTTTTCCCGCAGCCTCGCTCACGCGCAAGGCGCTCGATACAGCGCTCATTGCCGAGGCTGTCACCGCCGGAATCCGCGTCGAGCGCGGTCGCAGTGTGCAGTCGCTCAGCCGCACGACCGCCAACCTCTGGCAGGCTACGCTCGACGACGGCACCACATACGAAGCTCCAACCGCCTTTCTCGCCACGGGCAAGCACGATCTGCGCGGCCACGGTCGCCAGAAAGACCCTCACCAATGGGTCGCCTTGAAGATGTATTATCGGTTGTCTGCCGCCCAGACCGCTGACCTGGCGGATGCCTCGGAGTTGACGCTCTATTCCGGAGGCTACGGTGGTATCCAACCGGTCGAAGACGGCATTGCGAATTTCTGCTGTGTGGTGAGACGTTGGTATTTTGCGCGTGCAGGTCTTCGCTGGGAGGGCCTCCTTGCGAAGATGCAGCAGGATTGTCCCCACCTCGCAATGCGGCTTGACGGTGCGGAGCCGCTGCTCGACAAACCGATCGCCATCACTCACATCCCTTACGGTTACATCCGTCACACAACGGAGGATGGGCTCTATTGCATTGGCGATCAGGCAGCCGTCATCCCCTCGTTCACCGGTGACGGCATATCCATCGCGCTGCATACGGCCCGCCGTGCCGCCGCTGCATATCTTGCAGCGGAGCCGACGCAGGTCTTTCAGCCAAAACTGCGCTCCGCCATGCTGCCCCAGATGCGTCTTGCCGAAGTCGCGGCCACCGGCTTGAACAACGCACTGGCGCGCGCGGTTCTGCCGTTCTGCCTCAGGGTCTGGCCCGGCGCGATGCGCGTAACGGCCAGGCTCACGCGTGTCACCCAGCCCGCCGCTGTTGCTCCACAGGCGTTCGCCAACTGAAAATCGAGCGCCGTCAAACAACTCTCGTAGTCAAAGCTCTCCGTGGGAAATGCAATGAAAGTCTTCGCAGTTCTAGCCCGTTCTTGCCAATTTTGTTCGTCATTTGTTGGCGTGGACCCGCTCACACATAAGCAGATCGCATAGATGACTAAGAGCTTTCGATCCGCAGGCATCTACGTCCTGTCACTGGCTTTGACCATTTTTGGGCTGGCGATACCGCTCGTGGCGGCGGGGGACACGGTGCCACCTGGAAAGCTGGCCGTACTCGATCTAGACCCCGCAAAGACCACGATTAGCTACTCGCTCGATGGATGGCCACATCACACTCAGGGGACGTTCAAACTAAAGCGCGGTGTGGTCGAGATCGATCCTTCGACAGGAAAAATGACCGGAACCATTACAGTCGACGCGGCTAGCGGCGATAGTGGTCATTCGATTCGCGATGAAGAAATGAAGTCCAGCGTCCTTGAAGTGGATCGCTTTCCAGAAATCAGCTTCGCACCGCGCCAAGTCCTCAGTCACGGCGATCCACAGAAGGCATTTCCGGTCAAGGTTATGGGCCTCATGTTACTGCACGGAGTCCAACATGCACTTACGATCGACGCCGTGATTAAGCGTGACGGTAATAATGTGACAATTCATTCCAATTTCCTTGTTCCATTCGTGGAGTGGGGCCTCCACGATCCGAGCATCCTGATGTTCAAGGTTGCCAAGTCGGTAGATATCGATCTCATAACAGACGCGCACTTGAGTTGGATGCCTCCATCAGCGATGTCCACTCGCGGCACCTCGCCCGACAGTGAAGTGAAGTAGCTGACGTGTGTCGCTGTTCACAGGGAGACCTAATGAATAACAGGTTCATGTTCAAAACGCCGGTGCAGAACTAGCCCGCTTCGGTATCAATAGCACCCCTAGGCGTTTCTCTCGTGCGCGGTGCATTCTTATGGAGGCTCTTATTAATGGATGACTCATCGGCACTCCGCGACAAGATGTATGAGGCTTATCTCGAATTCTGTAACGTTGCGGAGCGTAAACGGCATTGGGACATTTTTGACGATGTGCCTTGGGATCAACTCGACGATTCGCTCAACAGTGAATCTAAGGCCGCTCGCATCGAGATTTATTGCGCAGAGGAATTTTACCTTCCGGACTACACTGCCGGTGGCATCGAGTTGACGCGTTCAATTTTTGGGGCGGCGTGGTTCCAGGCCCGATGGAGCTATGAGGAATCGAAGCATGGTTTGGTTTTTCGTGAATACTTGACACGATCGGGGATACGCTCCCAGCAAGACTTTGCGCGATTTGAGGATGCAGTTTTCGCGGCGAAGTGGAAACTACCGTTTGCAACCCGCAGGCAGATGGTATGCTACGGAGCGCTTCAGGAAGCTGCGACCTACCTTGCATACAAGGACCAGAGAGAGCAGGCGGCCCGTGAGGGCGACAAAGTCCTCGAGGCGATTTTTAGTTTCGTCAGCCGCGACGAAGCGGCGCATGCAGGTTTTTACCGCACGATGGCGAGAATGGAACTCGAGGCGGATCGCGCCGGCACCGTTGCTGACCTGGCATTGGTCGTAGCACTTTTCCAAATGCCCGGGGTGGGATTGATTCCGAACTACCAGCAGCGGCTGCGCGAATCTGGCGCAGGTATCAGTACGCGCCATTTTGTTCAGCATGCGTTACTTCCACTTTTGAAGATTCTGGGAACGAATCGCGCCGAACTCTTGAACGGCCGGGAATGCCGTTCCAGGTAGGTCGTTCCCAGTTGGCCGAAGGTGGGCTGCCTGAGCTCAGTTTGGCGGACTTCGGAAGGGTCTTCGCCGCGGCCAATGGACGTTCTAATCTCCAGCGCCTTCTATCGCGCAGCGGCGGCGCTCAGATCCGGGTAGCGACCAATCGTGACGCGCCGGACGCGGCCTCCGATTCGGCCCTCCTTTATAAAACTACGTCGGCCACTCCAAAAAATCCTGAGTGCAAATCCTCTGATAGCATCGTCACGGACAAAGCTGACCTTCGCCGCTTCTATTGCGAGCACTATCGGGGCAACGATGACGATACGTGGCATGATACCGCCAATGTCCTTTTGAAATAAAGCCAAGGCTTCCCAGGCCAAACCCACGGAATGGAGTAAATTCCTCGGAGAAGTCAGCCATCAAATGGAGGCGGACCGCTGCATTGCCAGCGACGATCCTCACCTCAAAGGGGAATAGCAGCTCCATATCCCGACTGAAACGTACCATCGGCACATAAACGATCAGGCTAGTTTCGGGATGAGCTTCGCGTAGCGATCCAGAAACGGCAGCACTTTTTCCTTTACATCGACATCCGCACGGCCGACACCGAGAACTACTCGCTCGACGCCCAATTCTCGATACTGATGCAGTTTTGAATCCTCCGGATCACCCCCGGCAAAAATGGAGATCGAGAGCGAGCGCGGATCACGTCCAGCCCTTTTGCAACGCTCCTGGAGTTCAGCCATAACACTCCGAAAATCCTCAATCGCCATATCGGCCGGGCACCAGCCGTCGCAGTAGTCAACAATCCGTTGCAGGCCTTGTGGCTTGACACTGCCCATGATGATGGGCGGATGGGGTTTCTGGACCGGTTTGGGGAAGGACCAGAGTCGATCGAAATTCACAAACTCGCCATGAAACGAGGGTTCGTCTTCAGTCCAAATGGTTTTTATCGCGAGGACTCGTTCGCGCAGCACTTTCCACCGACGGTCGAAACTCGTGCCATGGTTTTCCATCTCTTCCGCATTCCAACCCCCGCCAATACCAAAGATGACGCGTCCGTTCGACAGGCTGTCGAGGGTAGCCACTTCTTTCGCCGTGGTGATCGGATCCCGTTCAATCAATAGACAGATACCGGTGGCAAGCTTAAGACTTTTCGTCACGGCGCCGGCGGCCATCAGGGAAATAAAAGGATCACGCATATGCGAATAGTATTTGGGGAGCTCTCCACCCAACGGGTAGGGCGTGCGGCGGCTGACGGGAATATTGATATGTTCCCCGAGCCACAGGGAGTCATAACCACGTTCCTCGCAGGCGCGCGCGAGGTCGTCAGGCCTAATCGAATAGTCAGGATTGAAGTCAAAATACCCGAGCTTCATGACATGCCCCCTCTACGAAACAAACATCAGCACAATTGGTTGCGATCAGTACGCTCATGTCACAGCTTTGATGACAGCGCAAACGATCTTTTCAACCAGCCGCTCGATGTTCTCCTGCAAGGTCTTGGGTCGAGCGCGATCGTGCCAACGATTCCCTGATACACACCAGCGTCATGGTAACGTTTCGCGTCGTCTGAGCCTATCGACATGGCGATGCCGGAGGTGCTTCCAATTGGAGAATAAAGATTAGCTCCCTTGCGTCGGTTTCCCGCCTTTGATTGGCGCAGCACACGAGGCGTTCGAATCAGGGGAGCGCCACCGCATTGAAGAACTCGACTGCTTGGCAATCGCGCCCTCTGCGGTCTGTTCAAAAAAGATTTGTATAAGGCTTGACTCGGAACTATTGAATACCCGGTTTGATGTTCTGATTCACCCTGAAAAAGTTATCGGGATCATAGGTGCTTTTGATCTCACTCAATCGAGCATAGTGCTCGCCATAGGCAGCCCTGACTCTGGTTTCGTCTTCATTCTCGAGACCGTTGACGTAAACCGCGCCGCTGGAGTGCGGCTCAAGAGCTGAGAAGAATCGCTCCACCCAGTTCCAGGATCGGTCGTATTCGCTCGCCTTTTTCCAATAGGAATGTACCCAGTACTCAAAGCCGGTGCGCCGAAACCCAAATGCGTTGTTGTGAGGCTTGGAGCTCCACGGCCCGTGCCAGTAAGTAAGCGTAATGCCGCTCGACTCACTGGGCGGCTTCGATGTGCATTCATCGATCACGTCCAGGATGCCCTCGGTCAGTCGCGATAGATGGCCCGACCTTCGGTGGCTCGAGTAGTCTCCGTCCCCGGGCGCTTCGGTGCCAGCCCGTTGCTCGTCAAGGTACGTTTTAACCTTGATAGTGTCTTCCGCCGGCCGTAAGAACTTGCGCAACGGCCGTAGCACTCGCTCCCCGACTTTCTCATCGCCGGACCATATCGCACCGACGTCGAGCATTTGCTCGCCGCGATATGGCAAGACCGCGGCGATGAGAAACAGTTCCCTCGGTATCTGGAGCACATAATCGTTGAGAAACGTGAGTACCTTTCGAGCTTGACGCATGGGATATTTCAGGTGGCCGGAAAGGACCGTCTCAATCTCATGAAGGCGAAATTCGAGCGTGGTAGCAATCCCGAAATTAGCCCCGGCACCGCGTATGGCCCAAAATAGATCGCTATTCTCCCGGTCGCTGGCGGAGTGGATGCGGCCGTCGGCAGTCACAATTTCAGCGCCGCTGAGGCTGTCGCATCCATAGCCGAGCTTTGGAGTTAGACATCCCTCTCCTCCACCCAGAGAATATCCGGCGACTCCGACTGACGGACAGGATCCCAATGGGACCGCTAGCTTGAATGCTTGCGTCAGACAATCCAACTCACCGGCAAGAACTCCGGTTTGGAGAGTTACCTTCCGGTTGAGTGGATCAATCTCGGCGCGCTTCATCGATGATAGATCTATTACCATGCCGCCATCGCAAACTCCGTGACCGGCAAAGCTATGACCACCAGATCGGACCGCTGTGACCAGGCCATGGCGGCGAGAGAATTCTACCGATCGCACGACGTCGGCAACGGTCGCGCATCGTGCGATGACCCGGGGATAGGAGTTTACAGCGTGGTTCCAGACGCGCCTCGCCCGCGGATACTCATTGTCCGCACGCGTTATGACTCGTCCGTCGAGGCATGCCGCAAATTTTCTCAATCTCTGAGGATCGATACCATCTGTTAGCTGATCTCCTTTCTTTGTTTTCAAGGCCTTATCTCTCTAATATTAATTAACACTCGAAATCGATCCCGCGGATTTCATTATTCCACAATTTCCCGTTCCGGAAGCGTTACATCAGAAGTTGAAGCGGTTTCGCCAGGAATAGCACCTCTCCACACTTGCACGGTCGATGCGGGTGTGTCATTTGCCGTCTTATGCACTTCGCAATCGACTTGCCTATATTCGGTCAATACGCTGACCCGCGATTGCTCGGTGAGCTCGCACGAGATGCCGAGAATGCGGGCTGGGAAGGATGTTTCATTTGGGACCATATCCAAGTCGGTAAGGCTGAGCCAGTGGCTGATCCCTGGATAGCACTCGCCGCAATCGCGCTGATGACGAAGAGCATCCGCATCGGGCCAATGGTAACGCCATTGTTCAGGCGCCATCCCTGGAAACTGGCGAGAGAGAGTGTCAGCCTCGACCATCTTTCGCAGGGCCGTCTAACGCTTGGTGTGGGTCTCGGCAGTGACTTGTTTCTGGAGATTACCACCTTCGACGGGCCTCTCGCCGACAAGGATCGGGCCGAAATCCTTGACGAGGGTTTGTCGGTGTTACTCGGTCTCTGGAGTGGAGAGGACTTTGCCTTTGCGGGGCGTCATTTCCATGTGAATGAAACTCGCTTTTTACCGCGGCCCCTTCAAACTCCGCGGATTCCGATTTGGATCGCAGGCACTTGGCCAAAAAAACCCCCTTTTCGCCGGGCGGCGCGTTTCGATGGTATCGTCGCAGTTGCCGGAAATCTGAAATCTCTATTGGGTCCGGCGGAGGTAAGGAACCTCGTTGCCTACATTGGGCGGTTTCGAACCAGCGACGCTCCCTTCGATGTGGTTCAATTCGGTGAAACGACCGGTATCGACCGAAAGGATCATGACATAATCGCGGCTTACGACAAGGTGGGAGTAACCTGGTGGGTCGAAAGCATGTTTCCCCGGTATCCCGATGTGCAGTCCGTAAGAGCGCGAATTCTCAAAGGACCTCCTCACTTTCCACCTGTCAAGGGGACTTAATCAGTCGCGACAAAGGAGGAATTCCGTGGGACTCGCGCTAAAGTGGATCACAAGGACTAACAGCCTACGACACGTCAAGCGAAAGATGCTTTCGCTCGGCGAGTCTTACCGTCCTCGGCATTACAATTCGAGTCTTTAGTCGTCGTCACGCGGGTGCTATACAGCGTGCAGCTTTCCAAGAAGTTTTTGCATGTCTGCGGCATGTTGCTCTTCGACCATCAGAATGTCGGCCATCAGCTTGCGAGTGGTGACGTCGTTATCGCCGAGCCACCTGACGACTTCCGAATAAGATTCCACCGCGATCCGCTCCGCCACTAAATCTTCCCTGATCATCTCGTGGAGCGTCCGGGCATTCGTGTACTGTGAAAGACTGCGATCGGTAAGGGCATCGGGATTGAAGTCTGGCTGACCGTTCAATTCCACAATCCGCGCTGCGATACGATCGGCATGCTGTTGCGCTTCTTGAGCATGCTCGAGAAATTCCCTTTTGACCGCGTCTGAATTGATGCCACTAGCCGTGTAATAATGCCTCTTATAACGCAGGACGCACATGAGTTCAGTCGCCAGCACCGTATTAAGGATTTCGATTACCTCTGAGCGGTCAGCGTTATATTCGTCGGTGATGGCACCGGCTTCGATGTGCTTTCGAGCCCGCTGCCTCAATCCTTCTACGTCACTTAGGATACCCATGCTGGTTTGCTCTCCTGGACCATCATACTGGCCGCTTTTACCGAGGTGTTGGAAGCTCCGCACCTGTCCTGCCGCGCCGTGCCGCTTCCAGCAAACAGACCGAGCGAGGTTTCACACTACTCTACTCTCCGAATTAACCTCATCTCAGAGTCTAATTTATGCGTGCCTCGCAGACTCGTTCGCTCGCTTCGCCTTCGGCTCCGCTAGTGGCGGAGCGTATCATCAGCGCGAATTTACGGCCTATCGAGCGAACGCACTGACGATCGCACAACGCAGGACGAAGGCTCAATCGTGGTGTTCCACTTTTCCGCGCCACGCGCCGGTCTCGGTTCCTCGGGACTCAATAAATTCCTTGAAGCGTTCCAGGTCTCCCTTGACCCGGTGAGAAGCGACCCCGAGCATATCTCCGGCGCTTTCGACGACCCCGTCGGGTTCATATTCCATTTGCAACATGATGCGAGTCGTTTCGGCGGTAAGGGAATGGAAGGTTACAACCCCCGCATTTGGGGCTCCGGATAAGCTGCGCCAGGCAATTCGCTTGTCAGGGATTTGCTCGGTAATTTCAACATCGAAGTCCTTTTCTATTCCCCCGATTTTGGTGCACCAATGCAAGCGCTTGTTGTCCATCTGCTGAACCGAGACTACGCCGTCCATGAAGTTCGGGAACTGCTCAAATTGGGTCCATTGATTATAGGCGGTACGCGCGGGTGTGCGCACATCGATCGATTTTTCTATCGTGGACATTTTCAGGCTCCTTACGTTGATGAATCTGTAACCATGCAAGATATCGTCCGTAATCTTTCGAACGAGCCCGTATTATTTCTTTTAAGGGAATTGTGATGGATTTGGTCGTCTGCGTTGTTCTTGGAGCAATTGCTAATTCGGGATTCTGATATACGGAAGTCCGGTAATATCTTCTCTATACTCATGTTCACTTCTTGATTGACGCTTTCAATCGAGAGTCGTGTTCGGCCAATCCTTGTTGGTTTCATAGATCAGCCAAGGCAGATTTTCGCGAGCCACCGCTCGGGCAGCGACTGGATTGATCGGCCTCCAAATGGACCGCGTAGAAGTCTTTGGCTGATACCGGCACTGGGGTTGCCACCACTATCAGCCAAAAGTTGATTGACCCAAGGATTAGTGGATATCTACGCCGTCACGGGTGGCCTGATGGCGGTATCGTATGGGACATCATCACATGGCTAGTGGCCCTCCCCACCAGCTCATCGCATGTTTTCATAAGTGGATTCACCGGCGCCGCGATCGCCAAGGCTGGCTTCCATTCGCTGCTGCGCAGCGGACGCTAATCGAATGACCATCGCGGTCCGTTCCCAAATTCAAGTAGTGTCGCGACAAGCTAGGGAGCACGGAGTCGAGATCATAACGCAGATGTTTGCCTTCCAAATGGTAATGGTTCGCGACGTTTGATTGGCGGCTGTCCCGCAAAATGATCGAGAAGGCTGATTTCTCCTCATGCCCGCCTTGAGCACGAGCATTGCCTCGCTTCCCTCGTTATCTGTTAATCCGGTCCTCAAGGCCAACCTGGGTGAGTCATCGTCCCGGTGGATGATCTTGTACCCTATGCTGATGATCTAAAAGGTGGCGGGAAGCGGTTGAAAGCAGCGGTTAAGTCCAAAACATTGAAGAAGTGTTAGTTTATCCTGGATTGCCTTCTAAAGAGATCGCATAAATATGCTGCGCGCTTTTTAATAGAAGAATTCATCTTCACTACACTGGCTGGCGGAGCCGCTGGCGCAGCGAGCTAAGAAGTCTGCGACGTGCACATATCAAGAATCTGAGACGGTCGGGCAAACACTAGGCGAGTCTGCGAGTTGCACTCAGATAAAGAGAATCGGCGACGTGCCGCACAATATGACTCTGAGAGTCGGCGACGTGCGCATCAAGATTAATCATTGCGGAGCCACATTAACGGTCAGTTTTCCTCTGGATTCTTTGCTGCGCTCGGCATGACATAATGAATTTCGCTTCGACTGGGCGAATCACCGTATGGCACGCTACAATCCACGCGACAAGTTCTACCGCAAGGCGCGCGCCGAGGGCTTGCCGTCACGCGCCGCCTTCAAGATCGAAGAATTGATCGCCCGCTTCAAACTTGTGCGCCCGGGCGCCCGCGTCGCAGATCTCGGATGCGCCCCCGGCGGGTGGCTCGCCATCTTAACCCGCGCTGTCGGTCCGAACGGCCGTGTCGTCGGTATCGACCTCGATCAATGCGCCGCGCCCGGGCCCAACGTCGTCACCATCGCCGGCGATATCCGCGATGCGCTCACCCGCGCTCAAGTCGCGAGCCTCCTCGCCGATGCGCCAGATCGCGCCACCAAGTCCGCTCACCCCGTCGCCGCTGCGCCGCTCGGCGCCGCCGCGCTTCGCACGGACCGCTTCGCCGCTCCGTCAGCGCGATTCGCCGCAGTCGCGCCTCCTGCGCAGGTACCTGCGCCCTCCGCCGCTGTGTCAGCGCCGCGCGTCGAAGACGCCGCGCTTTACGGCGCAGTGGCAGACCTGATCACCAGCGATCTCTCGCCGAAGCTGACCGGCATCGCCGATCGCGATCAGGCGCGCTCCGCCGAACTGCTGACGATTGCGCTGGAGTTTGCCGCCGATGTCCTCAAGCCGGGCGGCGCGATGATCGCGAAGCTCTTTATGGGCGGCGGGTTCGAGGATCTCAAGCGCAAGTTCGACCGCGCCTTCGACAAGGTCGAGATCGCCCACACCAGGGCCAGTCGTCCCGGCTCGTCCGAGTTGTACCTCGTCGCGCGCGGCTTCCGCCCGGGCGCGGCTGCCGCCCAGGGTTAGCCGATGGCCTCGTCCACAGCCGCAGGTGCCGACCAGTGGAGCGCGTCGTCCACAGCCGCAGGCTTTGCCGGTTTGGTCTTCGTGCTCCGGCCCGCTCTTCTTTTCTGAGCGAAGAAAAAGCGAAGTTATTACCCAGTCACGTAAAGCGCGGGGGTGAAAGATTTCAGCGTTGACAACGACCGCCCCGGGGAGAGGGTCGCGTGCGAAAGCGGCCGCCTATGTGGGGCCGCGTGCCGGAGGGGGTCTCGTGCGAAAGCGGCCGCCTATGTTGGGCCGCGAGCAGGGGCCTCACCGCGCGCAGCGCGCGCAATCTCAGGGGTGTGGGCCGCGGCAGGGGGCGCCGCGGCGAAGCAAGGGGGCGCCGCGGCTTGGCGGGGGATTCCATTACCTTGCCAGGAGTGGGCCAGTGGTACATCAGTAGAGGCGACTCATGTTATGTGCGGCACAATCGATAGTGACCCGATGGGCAGACGCGAGACTGGCTTGCGGCCTGCTGTCGGTTAGCGAGCCGCTGTTGATAGTGACCCGATGGGCAGACGCGAGACTGGCTTGCGGCCTGCTGTCGGTTAGCGAGCCGCTGTTGATAGTGACCCGATGGGCAGACGCGAGATTGGCTTGCGGGCCGGTATCGGGTGGCCGGTCACGGTTGATTAGCTCACGAGGGGCTTGGGGCGCGCGGTGCGGCCGGTCGCGGTTGGTCGGCTTGTCATCGGCTGGCGGGTCGCGGTTGGTCTGCCCGTCATCGGCCGGCGGGTCGCGGTTGGTCTGCCCGTCATCGGCGGGTCGGTCGCGGCCGGTTAGGTCGCGGTCGGTCGGCTTGTCGTCGGATGGCCGGTCGCGGCTGGTTAAGTCGTGGCTGGTTAAGTCGCGGGGGGTTAGCTTGCTGCTGGTGGGCGCGTTGCTGATGCTGGCTTGCGGAGGGCTCGCCGCATGCCGCAGTGGCGGCAGCACGACAGCGAGCACATCGGGCGTCACGGCAGGGGCCTCGGGCGCGGCGGCAGGGGCATCAAACTCGATCGCGAATGGGCCTGGGCCGCCCGCCAACGAAGTCCGCGTTGAAGTGAGCGACGTCGGCTACGATACAGAAGCGTCTTCGAGCTTCGTTCAGCTCGACGATCAGGCGGGTCGGCGGTCCGTTCAGATCGCGATCGGCGACGACGAAGCCCACACTATCACGCTGGAACTGCATGGCCTCAAGGCGCCGCGACCGCTGACCGGCGAACTGCTGCGCGAGGTGATCGCTCAGACCGGCAACGCAGTCGATCGCGTCGAGATTACGGCGGTGATGGACGGCGTCTATTACGCCAGGATCGTGCTGGATCGGGGCCACTATTCGATCGACTGCCGGCCGAGCGACGCGATCGCGCTGGCGCTTGGATCAAACGCTCCTATCTACATCGCCGGCCCCCTGATGCATCCGGTCACCGCAGACGCGAGCGCCGACTCGGCGCCAGTCACCGCTTCCAACTTCGGCGTCACCGTTCAACAACTGACTCCCGACCTGGCGGCCTACTTCGGAATCCCAAGCGACGGTGGCGTGGTGGTCGCTGATTTCGGCGGTGCGGCGGGCAAGGCCGGGTTGCATCGCGGCGATATCGTGATCGCGGCGGGCGGACGCGCAATTCATACGCCGGAGGACTTCGCGCGCGCGTCGGCGGCAGCGGGCGCGCCGTTCGGATTGACGATACGGCGGGGCGCGGCGACGCGTACGCTAACAATCGCGGCAACGGCGACGCAGGGTCGTTAGAGATGAGGAGCATTAGTGGAGCGAAGCGCAACGAGCTAAGGAGTCTGCGACGTGCGCAGAACAAAGAATCTGAAAATCGCGAGATCCCTCACTGCGTTCAGGATGACTTCATCAAGAAAGGGTGACTTGCTCAAGAGACCTCTCCCTTACCCTCTCCTAGGATAAGGAGAGGGGTGGAGGAAAGAGGGCGCGGAGACGGGTGGTGTCCTAATTTGAAGTCCACGCCTCATCTGGCGGCTTGGCATCGAGAGCATTACGATGCCCCGGTTGAGGGGCATATCAATGACTCTATCCGACAAGATCGAGATTGCTGGCTTAGTTGGGGGCGGATTATCGTTTGTTGTTTATGCTGGACTTCAGATTTGGTCCAACCGCATTCAACAACAGTCGGTTGCTGTCTCACAGCAACAAACCCGCGTCTTCGAGGAGCAGAACGAGATTATGCGCGCCCAGGGGGCCGTAGAGGGTTCGGCGATGCTTCGTAGCATTCCGCTTCCGAAAAGCCCCCCGATTGTTCCTAAACTACGGCTATGGCCGCTAATCGCGATAGCTGGACTCTTCTTGGTGACGTTATCTGTGGCTGGATTCGATATTTACGAACGTCATTTCGGCGAGTCCATATCGGAACGGTCGCCTATCAGCGGCACCGTAGATGTGGAAGGCGGATCGGAATCGATTAAGGTTCCCAGCATAGACATGCCGTATGAAGCATTCTGTACGGCAGACTGGAATAGCGGTTGTTTTCCTCAAGAAAAGAAAGATGGCGTTTTGATGTTGGCGTTTCAGGTGACGGTTCCCCACGACGGCGGAACCGTTAGATACACCATAACCCCAGTCGATCCGCTCAAGGCGTATCGACAAGAAGCGTCGAAAGTCATCGACCGCGAGGCAACGATTAAGAATCTGCAATCCCAGGTTAAGCAGCAGACGAGCAAAATCGAAACGCTAACCCCACAGCTAAGCGCGTGGAACGCATACCACGACAAAGTGGTTGGCGTGATTACCGATTTGGAGAAACAAAACTGCGGTCAGCAAGCCGTCGATGCCCAAAAAATCGTCGATGCTACGCAGGCGGATATGGCGAGGTTGAATGTCGAATTGCAGCGCGAAAAGCTCCAATATCCAAACCAGCCCCACGGGGCTGTATACAGTGACCTAAACCGCGATCAGATGCAGTTGCAGAATGAACAAGCGGCCATTCAGACACAAGCAGTAATAAATAGCCGGTTGGATACGATCCGCTCCGCACCGTGATTGGACTGATTCGATTTATGTGTCATCATTGACAGATGCCTGACCGCTCAAGAAAGCGCATTAACGCCGATCCGAACGTTCTCGCCAAAGCAATCGTAGATATTGTGGCTGGCGAAGCGGCAGAGAAACCGCCAGAGAAGAATCCGGCTGCCGTAGAGCTAGGCCGATTGGGCGGATTAAAGGGCGGCCCGGCTCGCGCCAAGAAACTATCTCCGGTGAAACGACGCGCCATCGCAAAAAATGCCGCAAAAACACGGTGGGGAAAACATCAGACTTCCGATTAGGCGGCGCGCGAGCCGATCATAATCACTAGTGGCTCAAGCAACGGATTAAAGAACCGGTACATGAACCCCTTTCGCTTGCCTGATTTAACTAGTACGGGGCCACGATCTGGATCGCAAAAAGCATCCAGATGTCTCGCGAAGTGGCCAACTCCCATTTCCGCGCCTCTTATCATCGAGTAAGGCGCGCATACCGCCGAAGCCGAGAATTGCCCAAGCTCGTTCTTTTCTGCCATCGCGCAAGCTAATAAAACTTCACGGTATCGATTATCGGGCTTCGTGCTCTGGATGGCTCTATAATAATCTCTGCGAGTCGATTCATCCGCCTTGTCCAACGCTTGCGCAACCGCCTGAGCTAAATGATTTGAGAAGGACGTATCGTTAATCGGCCACAGATTACCAGTGACGCGTTTGCGGCGTACTATGGGACCATCATGCAGGTGTTCGGCAACAACGTCGATTACGCGCAGATTCATAAGATGTTCGCGTCGGAGCTAAATGCAGGTCGCGGGCGCTACTCGCCACCGATCATGATGAAATGCGAGAAGGACCCGATCATCGGGAATCCCGACGAGGACCATATTTCAACGAGCTATGTCGAGCGCCAGAACTTGACCATGCGGATGCAGATGCGCAGGTTTACGAGACTGACCAACGGATTCAGCAAAAAGCGCGCAAATCTTGTTGCGGCCGTCTCTCTACACTTCGCGCATTACAATCTGGTTCGGATTCACAAGACGCTGAGGATGACGCCTGCGATGGCGCACAAAGTAACCGATCATATTTGGACGATTCAGGATTTGATCGCGGCTGCAAATTCAAATTAGGACACTACCCGGAGACGGGATAGCTAATCGCGGGGGAGCTGATTGCGGAGGTGCTGATTGCGGAGGGTTATTTGCGGATGAGGAGGCTGCGGATGAAGCGCGGGTCGATTGGCTCGGCGGGATCGATCTCGGCGAGGTCTTCTTCGATCATGTTCAGACAGGAATTGACGAAGTCGGCGCTGCGGCGGCGCAGCGGATCGTCGAGGCGCGCGCGCAGCGCTTCGTCGACGCGCTGCTTGAAGTTGTCGTTGAGCCGCGCAGGCCGCGCGCCGATGGTCATGATGGCGGCGCGCGCGTGTTCCAGGCGATGGGCTTCGATCGGCTCGATGGCGAGGCGGCCGTCGAGGGCATAGCGGGCGAGCGCGGTGAGCATAATCTGGCTCAGGCGGATATCGTAGCCAGCAATCTGGGCGCGAAAGCCGGGCGCGGCGATATCAAGCCGGAGGAGTGCGCGAAAGAGGTCGGGCACGGCGTCAACCTGTTCGAGCAGGGCGTAGCCGAGATGGAGGTCGCGCATCGAGCGGAAGTCGCGCATCACGACCGAGCCCTCGCGATCGAGGCCGCCGTAGAATTGCGGCTGGCGCTGCATAAAGCCGGCGATGGCCTCGCGATAGGGCGGATCGAGATAGGGGATCTCGCGGGTGCGTTCGCCCGCGAAGCCGAGATTCACGACGATGGTCTCGGCGCGTTTGCGCAAGTCGATGGTGAGGCTCACCCCAAGGCGAAAAAGCTGTTGCAGGTGAGTATCGCGCAGATGCTCGATGGCGATCTTGAGGTCGCCGCCGGCCAGATGTTCGAGGCCGAGATTCATGTAGTTGTGGGTCATCTCGATGGCGACGCGGACCGCTTCGAGGTCGCCGAAATCGACCGAGCGGGCGACCAGCACCTGATTGCTCACCGTCGCCATCTCGCTGCGCAACTGGCGCTTGCCCTGGGCGGCGAAACCGGCGGTCAGCGCGGCGTTGAAGAGCGAATTCTCGACGTCGGGCAGGGCCGGTGAGAGGCCTGGAGGCAGGACGTCGTTATCCTCGATGCCGTCGCGGGCGGGAGCGGGGAATTGCGATCGAATCTTGAGGAAATCCTGCGGGTTGAGATAAGCGAAAACGCTCTGCGCGTCGAAGTAGTCGGGAAAGCCCTGATCGGCGAGGCGCAGGCTGCGAAAACGATAGGCCTGTTCCTCGAGTTCGGCCTCGACGCCCCAGTAAATCTCGTCCATGAGGCCGGTGAAGTAGTTGTAGTCGCGCTCGAAGATCTCCTCGAGGAAATCGAGAATGTGCGCGTGGATGGCGTCGTGGCGGATGAACTCGATCAGGTAGTTCTCGTCGAATTGCACGAAGCGATCCGACGGCGCGTCGGGCGAATCCTGCGGATCGGCGAGCCGGTGCACGCGGATGTATTGGCGCAGCAGCAGCGAGACGAGCTCAAGGTCGAGTTCGACGAGGCCCTCGGCCATACGCTTGCGGCCGGCCTCGGAAATCGCCTCGATCCATTCGCGCATGCGGCCGAGGTTGGGCCGGTCCTTATCCCAGCAATCGAGATCGAATAGGGAACGAATTTGTTCGGGCAGCGCGAGACTCAACAGGTCGCCGGCGTCGGCAACGCCAATTTCCTTGAGCGTGTAGAAGAGCGTTTCGGGGGCGAACGACTGCACCAGCCGCTCGGCCTCGGGCGCCGAAAGAATCAGGTCGCGCTTCTGACGCGCGGGCAGGCCGTAAAGAAACTCGAGTTTCTCCTGAAACGGCAGGTTGAGAAATTCTTCTTGCCTGGTGTCCGGCATATGCTGCGTTTACGGCGACCCATCTGCCACCGCAAAATACCCCTCGCGTGAGAACAGGATCAAGTTAAACATTTTTTGCGCGCGCGCCGCGGCGCTTGCGAAAGTCATTATAGCCGATCGGCGCGGCGGTGCGGGATGCGGTGAGGGCGCGGAGTGAGGTGCGCGGCAAATTGGGTGAAAGAGACCTAACCCCCAGCCCCTTCCCTAAAGGGAAGGGGGGTGAGGTAGGCAAAGCGACAAGAGTTTTGATTTGTTAAGGCGTCAGAACCAGATGCGCCGTGGACAGTTCGAGATTCTCAAGGTTGGTCCTTCATCATCGTCCTGAAAAGCTCAAAGTTCTGCGCTCCTGAACCTCACTCCCCTTCCTTACTATATTGCGCACCTCGCAGACTCGTTAGCTCGCTCCGCTTGCGGCTCCGCTAGTGAAAGGGAAGGGCGCGCCGGGGGTTGGGTCTCTGTGCACCTCGCAGACTCTAAGATTCTTGTTTTGCGCAGCTCGCAGACTCGCCTGATCGTTTCGCTGCGCTCCACTAGCTGGTGCCGTGCTAAGTTCGATCGGCGCGAGGTTGCGGGGATAAAGCCGGCGATGTCGAAAGCAGCGAAGACGCGAGTGGCGATGACGATCGCGGGGAGCGATCCCGGCGGTGGCGCGGGCCTGCAGGCCGATCTGAAGACCTTCGCGGCATATCGGGTGTACGGGTTTTCGGTGATTACGGCGGTGATTGCACAGAACAGCGCGCGGGTGAGCCGGGTTGCGCCGGTGGCCGCGGCGATGGTGACTGAGCAGATCGCGGCGCTGGCGGCGGAACGGATCCCCGATGCGCTCAAGACAGGTGCGTTGGCGAATGTGGAAGTGGTGGAGGCGGTCGCGAAGGCGATCGAGGAGTTTAAGCTGCCGGCGCCAGTGGTCGATCCGGTGTTGATCGCGAGCAGCGGCGCGCGTTTGCTGGACGAGGAAGGGGAGGGCGCGCTGCGGTCGCGTCTGTTGCCGATCGCGCGGGTGATCACGCCGAATATCCCGGAGGCGGAAGCGCTCGGCGGTATCGAGATCGACAGTCCGGTGGCAATGCGGGCGGCGGCACGGGCGTTGCGGCGGCTGGGCGCGCGCGCGGTGCTAATCAAGGGGGGGCATGGGTTCGCGAGCGGCAAAGGTGCGAGCGAATCGAACGTGACCGATTTGTTGTTCGACGGCCGCAGCTTTGTAGAGTTTGCCGCGCGGCGCGTCGGGGGCGGCGGGGCGCATGGGACGGGCTGCGCATTTTCGGCGGCGATCGCGGCGCGGCTGGCGTGCGGCGACGGCCTCGAAGCGGCGGTACGCAAAGCGAAGACCTACATCACCCGCGCCTTGCGCGGGCGCTTCGTGCTGAGTGAACATGGACGCGCACTGCTGGACCATTTTGCGGGGCGGTGAAGGCGCTTCCGGACGCAATGGTGAGGGTGGATTGCGGGCGGCGATCGCGGGCACAATTGCTTGAGGCGCGGCCGATCCGGTGGCAGATCGGGTGGATTTACGACGGCACGTTATGGCGATGAGATGCGCGAACTGTAACGCGGAAAATCCCGAAGGGGGCAAATTCTGCCTCGAGTGCGGCGTTGCGCTGATGCGCAAGTGTCCGCGCTGCAGCGCGCCAAATCCGCCGGCGGCGAAATTCTGCGGCGAGTGCGGCGAGCGCTTACTGCCGCGCGATGCGCCAGCGCCTGCGCATCAGGCAACGGAGGCTCCGAGGTCGGAATCCGGAGCCGGCGTGGAGCCGAAATTGGGCAGGGTCGAGGCGAACGGCGCAGAGCATCCGGCGGCAGTTGCGCGCGACGACAAGCATCCGCCGCATTTCGCGATTACGGAAGTGAGATCGGGATCGGGCGACGGCAATCCCGGAGACGGCGTGGCGGGAGCGGTAAGCGACGACGTGCATCCACCGCGCTTTGCCGCGGCGTTGTCGGCACCTTTGAACCTGAATGCGCCGGCGGCGATGAACCTGATCGCGGGCGAGCGCAAGACGCTGACGGCGCTGTTCGCCGATATCAAGGGATCGACGGAACTGATGGAGGAACTCGATCCCGAGGAGGCGCAGGCGCTGATCGATCCGGCGCTGCGGCTGATGATCGGGGCGGTGCAGCACTTCGACGGGTACATCGTGCAATCGACCGGCGACGGGATTTTTGCGGTGTTTGGCGCGCCGGTGGCCCATGAGGACCATCCGCAGCGCGCGCTGCATGCGGCGTTGCGCATGCAGGATCAACTGCGCACTTATGGGGCACAATTGCGCGCGCAAGGCCGAGCGCCAATCGAGATTCGGGTCGGCGTCAACACTGGAGAGGTGGTGGTGCGATCGATCCAGACGGGGGCGCGGACGGTGGAGTACACGCCGATCGGGCATACGACGAACCTGGCGGCGCGGCTGCAGACGATCGCCTCGACGGGATCGATCGTGGTCAGCAAGGACACCGAGCGACTGGTGGCCGGTTACTTCACGTTGAGGCCGCTGGGGCAGGTGAAAATCCGCGGCATCAGCGAACCGGTCGAGGTGTTCGAACTGGCGGGCCTGGGACCGCTGCGGACGCGGCTGCAGGCGTCGGCGGTGCGGGGGCTGTCGAAATTTGTGGGACGTGCGCGTGAAACCGAGAAGCTGACGGCGGCGTTCGCTTCGGTGCGGCGGGGGCATGGGCAGATCGTCGCGGCGGTGGCGGACGCGGGAGTCGGCAAGTCGCGCCTGTTTTACGAGTTCAAGGCGATGGCGGGCGACGATGCGCTGACGCTCGAGACCTACTCGGTATCGCATGGCAAGGCGTCGGCCTATCTGCCGGTGATCGAGCTGCTCAACGACTATTTCGAGATCACACCGGAAGACGATCGGCGGCGGCGGCGCGAAAAGGTCGGCGGGAAGGTCCTGATGCTCGATCGGGCGCTGGAGGACACGCTGCCGTTTCTGATCAAGCTGCTGGGACTGGCGGAAGGGGACGCGGGCGCCACGCCGGCCGGTAATGGGGCGGGAGCGGAATCCGATGCGCGGACGCGGCGCCGCCTGACGCTCAAGGCGATCGAACGGATCCTGTTGCGCGAGAGCCTCAACCAGCCGCTGATCCTGATCTTCGAGGACTTGCACTGGGTGGATAGCGCGACGCAGGGATTGCTCGATCTGATGGCGAAGAGCGTCGGGGCCGCGCGGATCCTGATGCTCGTCAACTATCGTCCCGAATATCATCATCGGTGGTCGGACCTGCCCAATTACACGGAGCTCAGGCTGGAGCCGCTGGGGATCGCGGGAGCGAGCCAGATGCTCGACGCGCTGCTCGATGGCGACAGCGGCTCGAGCGAGGCGGCGGGGTCCAATAGTGCGCTGGCCGACCTCAAGCGCTTTATCATCGAGAAGACCGACGGCAATCCGTTTTTCATCGAGGAGATGGTGCGGACGCTGTTCGAGCGCGGCATGCTCAAGCGCAACGGCCGGCTCGAAATCGCGATGCCGATCGACGAGCTGCGGATTCCGCCGACGGTCAACGGAATTCTGGCGGCGCGTATCGATCGGCTGCCGGAGAACGAGAAGGAGCTGCTGCAGACGCTCGCGGTGATTGGCAAGGAATTCACGCCGAGCCTGGTCGAGCGCGTCGCGCTGCCGGAGTCGGCGGAGCGGCTCGAGGCGATGCTGGGAGATTTGCAGGCGGGCGGTTTCGTCTATGAGGAGCCGGAGGCGGGCGAGTCGAAGTATTACTTCAAGCATGCGCTGACCCAGAACGTCGCGTACAACTCGCTGCTGGGCGAACGTCGCAAACTGCTGCATGAGCGGACGGCGGCGGCGATCGAGAGTCTGTACGCCGACAGCATCGACGATTACCTGGCGGAACTCGCGCATCATTACGGGCGCAGCGGCAACGCGGAAAAGGCGGTGCAGTATCTCGAGCGCGCGGCGACGCAATCGGCGCATCGGACGGCCTATAGCGAGGCGGCGGAACGCATCTCGGAAGGTATCGCGATGTTGAGCACGCTGCCGGCGACGCCCGAGCGGCATCGGCGGGAGTTCGCGATGCAGAGCGCGCTCAGCCTCTACCTGATACCGCTGAAGGGGGTCGCGGCGGAGGAGGTCAAGGACGCCCTGGAGCGGGCGCGCGAGATCGCGCTCGAATATGGCAGCGAGTACGAGATTTTCTGGACGGTGTACGGCCTGCAGTTTCATTACCTGGTGAGGCTCGAACTCAAGACGGCCCGCGCGCTGGGCGAGCGCCAGCTGGCGATTGCAGAATCCTCGGGCGATCCGGCGCGGCGGATGGGGGCCTACGTGGCCATGGCGCAAACGCTGCTGCTCACCGGAGAACCGGATGCCGCACGCGACCTCTGCGAGCGCGCGATCGCGTTGCCGCGGGAACTCTCGGACTTTCCGCTGGGCGATATCGGAGACGCGCGCGCGCTGATCCTCTCGACGCTGGCGAGCGTACTGACGATCACCGGCTACATCGATCAGTCGCTGGCGCGCAGCGATGAAGCGGTCGCGGCGGCGCGACTGTCGGGACCGCATTCGGTGATCGTGGCGACCAACAGCGCGGCCGAGTTGCGTTTTCGCCTGGGAGATTGGGATGGCGTCCTCGAACGGGTAGCAGAAATTGAAAAGATCGTGGAGCAGCGCGAACTGCCGTTGTGGGGCGCCTATGCGCGGGCGCTGCGCGGCCAGGTGTTCATCCATATCGGTCGGGTTGAAGACGGTATCGAGCTGATCAAGGAAGCGGGCGGGACCTATGAGACGACGCGCGCGACGGGCTATCAATGGCGCATCCACTACGCCGATGCGCTGGGGCGCCTGGGCCGCGCGGAAGAAGCGCTCGCGATGCTGACCGAGATCGAAGAATGCCTGACCGAGGCGGGCTGGGCGATAGGCGCCTCGGAACTGAATCGCCTGCGCGGAGAATTTCTCGTGACGCGAGGCGGGACCGGTGATGAGGCTGCGGCCGCAGCTTCATTTCGCAAGGCGATCGACGTCGCGCGGCGGCAACACGCGCAGCTCTTTGAATTGCGCGCAGCGAACTCGCTGGCCCGCCTCTTCGACGCGCAGGGCCGTCACGACGAAGCTCGCGCGATGCTGAGCGAAATCTATGGTCGCTTCACTGAGGGTTTCAACGCTCGCGACTTAAAGGAAGCGCGGGCGCTCATCGAGCACCTAGCAGCACCGGACGCATCGCACCCGGCGAATTGACTGAGTGGTAGCAGCGGCGCTAGCGCCAATAATTTGGCGCTGCGTCACGGGTTGGTTACATCAGGCCGCGTTCTCCTCCATAAGTCGAATAGTTCCCACCAAGTCGCGAGTCTGGCCCTGCTTTTTGTAGCGACGACTCGAAATCTGAGACAGCAGAGCGATGGTGGTACACGAGTGTTCCGAATTCATGGACACAGGCATTTTATCGCCGCTCTCCGCGGTGTCTGTGTGCAGGGTTCTTTAACCGCCGTAGTTCCGCTTTGCACGGCCCTGCCGACGCTTTAGTTACATAATTTATACATGAAGGCATTGCACAGGTTCGCGGCATGACATCTGCATTTGTAGTCGGTCAGCAACGACGATTCGAGTTCGAGATAGTCAAACCGCGGACAACTTCCGCCACAACCGGAAAAGAGGTCAGAGACAAATGTTGAGCAAGACGATTAAGCAATACGCTCGGGTATCACTCGGCGCAGCGGCGCTATCACTGATTGCTTGCGGCGGCGCGGCGTTCGCAGGAAGTGCTGACGCTACTCTTGGCGTGAGCGCCGACGTTACCAACAATTGCACCATCGCGGCATCACCGACCGTCTCGGTCGGGAGTTACAACGCGTTGGCCGGAAATATCCCTGCAACCGGTACCCTGACGGTCGCTTGCACCACGGGAGCAGTGGCGACGATTGCCCTCGATACCGGCGCGAATGGCGCCACGCCACGGGTACCACCCGTGCGATGACGGACGGTACCGGCGATTATCTCAGCTACGAACTCTACCAGGACTCGGGGCATACCACCCTCTGGGGCACGGCCGACAACGCAGCAGTCGAAAGCGCAGCCGTTGATACTACGGCTGTTGACTATACGGTGTACGCGCTGGTCCCGGGTTCGCAGGACGTACCCAGCGGCACCTACAACGACTCCGTCGCGGTAACGGTCAGCTTCTAATCGAGGTCACGCGAAAGGTCTCAATGGCATGAACAAGACGTGGTTACGGAGCGTGCTGTTGGCCTTGACGGTTGGAGCGGCCCTCGCGGGGGCCGCTCCAGCCCACGCGGGCAACTTCGTAGTGGATCCGGTGGTAGCAGTGCTTACACCGCGCGCGCCAAGCACCTTGCTCCTGATGTCTAACACCGGCACCGGGCCGCTGCGCTTTGAGTTGAGCAGTTCGGAGTGGAGCCAGGGGCCGGAAGGCCAAATCATTCTGGCGCCGACCGACGACGTGATCTTCTTCCCGCAGTTATTTGCGCTGGAGGCTGGCGCAAAGCGAAAAATCAGAGTCGGCATGGTCGCACCAGCGGCCGAAATGGAAAAGTCCTATCGCCTGCTGGTCGCACAGTTGCCCTCGCTAGCGAGTGAACGTCCCGCCAGCGGAATCGAACTGGTTACGCGTCTGAGCATTCCGGTGTTCGTCGAGCCGGCATTGATCAGAAAGGGCGGAGCCCTCGCCAGCGTCGGGGCGACGGGCCGCAAGGTATCATTTCAGGTCACGAATGACGGCAATGTCCACCTGGTGGTCGAGAAAGCGACTGTTACCGGACTGAACGGCGCGGGTACTCCTGCCTTCACCCGTGAGGCCAAGGGCTGGTACGTGCTGGCCGGTCAGACCAGCAATTTCAATCTCGAACTGACAGCTGACGAATGCGCCAAGGCACAAACCATCGTCGTTGCCATAAAGACTGATTCGAAAGCGTTCGATCAGCGCGTCGCGGGCACTCCGGGAAGTTGCATGGTTCGGTAGTTATACCTTCAGATCCGCGCGGGGTGCGCGGACGGTTCCCGAGGCGCGCGCGCTGGCGTCTGGGCTGGGTGGTGAGGGGTAGGTCGATGAGGGGGTGGTGGCGAGGCTGCGCAATATCTTGCTTACGGCTCACGCTGGGCTGTTGTGTGCTTTTGCTATGCGCCAACGCACAAGCCGCTTCGGTCGGCGCGGCTTCTGCACCGATTCGTAACGCAAGCACCCCAGCAGCGCCATCTTCATCCGACCAGCGCGCGATCCTGACGCTGGTCGTTGACGATGACGATCATGGAGAGACCGTGGCGATCGTTCGGGACAAGGATATCCTGGTCTCCCTGGCGGATTTGGATAAGGCGGGAATGCACTCGCTGGGCGGCACCCGTGAAGTCGTCAACGGCAAGGAAATGGTTTCGCTGGCATCGCTGGCGCCGGCGATCACCTACAAATTCGATGATCAGAACCTGACGTTGATGATTTCCGTGGGCGCCAATAAACTGAAAACCCACGACCTCAACCTGGGGTTGCACGCCCCTCGCGGTATGGAGTTCCGCGCGGACACCAGTGCGTTTTTCAACTACTCGTCCATACTCACCAATCTCTCCGTCTGGAACGGCTTCTTCGAGAGCGGCGTCAGCTACAAAGGCATCCTGTTCTACAGTGGCTTGAATGCGAGCACCGGCGGAAATGCGATAACGCGCGGACTGACCAATATCACCTACGACGATCTGCCGGACATGCGCCGCACCATGCTTGGGGACACTGCGGTCTCTTCGGGCGTTCTTGGTAGCACGGAACTGCTCGGCGGCTTAAGCGTGGCGAAGGATTTCTCGCTCGATCCCTATTTCTTGCGCAGTCCGACCCAGGATGTGTCCGGGATTCTTACTACCCCTTCCACCGTGAACGTGTACCGCAACGGTGTGCTGATCAAGCAGGAGTATCTGCCTCCGGGCTCATTCAATCTGAACAACATTCCGGGGCAGGTGGGGCAGGGCAATACGGATGTGGTGATTCGCGACGCCCTCGGCAATACTCGTCAAATCAATACACCGTACTATCTGAGTTCGGAATTGCTCACGGAAGGGCTCAGTGATTACGACTACGGAATCGGTTTCATACGGAACAATCTCAATTCGAGCTTCACTTACGGAGCGCCATCACTTTCCGCATACCATCTTTACGGACTTACCAACTGGCTGACCATAGGCGGTCGCCTCGAGGCTCAGCACAACCTGATAAGTGGCGGGCCGACGGTCTCGGTAGGTTCTTTTCTAGGCGAGCTGGATACCAGTGCGGCTCTGAGTCGCGATCAGAATTCCGACGGCGGCGCGGCTTCCATCGGGTATCAATTTCTGGCGCGGCGCTTCAGCGGCGGAACTAACGTGCAATGGATGTCGTTCGATTATTCAAACCTGACCTTGAATTCCACCGGTGAACATCCGTTGCTGCAGACCCAGACCTCCGGCTCCGTCGATCTCGGCTATGCGACGACACTCACGCTGCAATACCTCTATGAACGTTTCCGAAACCAGGGAACACAGAATCAGATCTCTGTCAGCGAGACCACGCGCGTCGCAAAAAGGTGGAATTTCAACTTCAGCGTCACCCGGGCCATGCCGACAAACAGCGTCCAAGTCAACGAAGTGTTTATTGGGCTGAGCTATTTCTTTGGTCATCACGTAGTCGGCAACCTTTCAGGCGATACTTTAGGTGGCGCCAACGGCACAGTTTCTCTGCAAAAGCCGTTGCCGACCGGGAATGGCTACGGCTTCTTGTTACAGGCCCGCGAAGGCTATCAGGAACAGGAAAACGCCTTCCTCCAATATCAGACTGACTATGGTCGTTATGAAGACGATTACAGCCGATACAACGGCCAGAACTCGAATATCTTGAGCATCGCCGGCGGCCTGGTGGAAGTTGACGGGCATTTGATACCGACCCGTCCGGTGCAAAATGGATTTGCGCTGGTGGAAGTGCCGGGCCTTGCGGACGTCCCTGCGGAATGGAGCAATCAGGTCATAGGCAAAACCAATCGGGACGGGAATGTTCTGATTCCCAATTTGCTGCCCTACTATGGCAACCAGATTTCCATCGCCGACAGCAACATTCCGATGAATTACTCCATCGACTCCGATCGAAGGATAATTTCGGTGCCGTTCAGAGGCGGCAGCATAGTTTCCTTTCCAGTGCACAAGATTCAGCAGGTGATCGGCACGATCAGCGTGGAGGTCGCAGGGCGGTTAGTGATTCCGGCGCTGGGCGATCTTTCGGTGGACGTTGACGGCCGCACGTTCGAATCGCCGCTCGGCACCAAGGGAGAGTTCTACTTCGACAGTATTCCGGCAGGCCGCTACCCGGCCACGGTGGCTTTCTCGTCGGGACTGTGCAAATTCGAATTCGAAGTGACCAAATCAGATAAACCATCGCTCCGGCTCGGTGAGCAAACCTGTGTATTGGCGCAAACAGCGAGTGCAAAATGAAGCGTTGCTCTCGCGAATACATAGCAACTATGGCCGCTGCGGCCGCAATGATCCTGCTGGGCGCGGCGGATAGGGCTTGGGCCCTCGGATGCGTCGCAAGTGCAACACCGATCGCGTTTGGCACCTATCAACCGCTGCATCCGGACGATGGGGTATCGGTGAGTACGATTACGTATAGCTGCACGGGAGTTAAGGGTCGCGTCAGAATAGGTTTGAGCCGCGGCGATTCGGGCAACTTCGCACGCCGAGTGATGCATCAGGGGAATCACAAGCTCGAATACAACCTTTACATGGATGCCAGTCTGGTCAGCATTTGGGGCGACGGCAGCGGAGGCTCGCAGCTCTATATCACGAGTGCTCCTGCGAACAATGCTCCGGTCACGCTGACTGTTTATGGACGAATCAATGCGAGACAGGATGCCCATTCTGGCATGTACCAGGACAATATCTTCGTCACGATCGATCCTTAGATGCGCGAGTTGGCATCGGCGCTAGGCGGTTCGGCCTCAGCGATGTGCCGACCGTCATCGCCGATAGGCGGATCGACTGGCGAGGTAACAGCGTCGGCCGACCTTTAGCCGACTGTTAGAACGATAGGGGGTGGACTCCAAGAGTATTTCCGTTGGATGAGAACACGGGCTCAAGGGAGGGGTCGTCAGGCTTAACCCGACGGAAGCGCCGCGATCTATGTGAGCAGCTCGCGCAGCGCCGTCACGAAATTATGACTTTGCTCGGCGCCTCCGCCGAGCTTGATCAAAGCGTAGCGTTCGTCCGCGTCGAGCCGATCCCAAGCCGGCTGACTTAGCGCGACTCCCGCCGCCTTTGCATTCTCGAGCAGTTGACGGGGAGGCACCGATGGTGGCTCCGCGGACCGCTTCACTTCGTCTGGCAGGATCTTTGTCGCACTACCTGCGCGGGCCAATACGGCTTCCTCGAGGAAGGTTTGGACGGCGGCGCGTTCCTCGTCGGAATTCGTGGGCAGGTGGCAAATCGCGAGTCGTTCGTGCCGTGCGAGCGCCTGCCATTGCTCGAGGCTCACCTTCACGCCGACGCGATCGAGTTTGCGGCGGACCGCCATCGGCACGCAGGCGAGGCTGTGATGGACCTCGTCTTCGAATTTGAATCGCCGTATCATTTCAAAACCTCGCGCTCACTCATTTCGGCTGCCTAAGGCCATTCACCTAGTACTCTATTGTAACACCGCTTGGTAAGTTGGATACCTTCTGAGGGCGGCTTCTCCGGGGCGAACATACGCCGAAAATCTCTGATAGTTCACATTCGATCGTGAAAGCCAAGGAAGATCACACTTGGGTCTATGCTCACTTATGTCGGCGCTGTAAAGAATTACAATATTTTAAAGCTAGCGCGGCATTTTCGAAACCATTTTCACATAAGCGCGAGGTTCCCATGAAGGCGAAGGATAAGAAGGACAAGAAAAAGAAGGCCAAGGAAAAAGAGAATGGTCTCGTCGCTGAGGAGGCGAAGCCAATCATCGCGGCGACGAATGGCGCGGCGAACGGCACTCCGTTGGAAATCCATCACGGGGATATCAAAGCCGAAAGTCGCAAGATCAAGAACGACGTCTATGAAGCGGAGCTGGCGCGCCTGCAAATCGAACTCGTCAAGATGCAGAACTGGATCAAGGAAAAAGGCCTGAAGGTCCTTGTCATCTTCGAAGGGCGTGACGCGGCAGGCAAGGGCGGGGTGATCAAACGGATTACCGAGACCCTCAACCCGCGCATCTGCCGGGTGGTGGCGCTGGGCACGCCGACCGAGCGCGAGAAGACCCAGTGGTATTTTCAGCGCTACGTCGCTCAATTGCCGGCGGCAGGCGAAATGGTGCTCTTCGATCGCAGTTGGTACAACCGGGGCGGTGTCGAGCGTGTGATGGGATTTTGTACGGAGGAGCAATACCAGGAGTTCCTCCGCAGCTGCCCCGAATTCGAGCAGATGCTTTGCCGTTCGGGCCTGATTATCGTGAAGTATTGGTTCTCGGTGAGCGACGCCGAGCAGGAACGGCGTTTCCAGGGGCGCATGAACGATCCGACACGCAGCTGGAAGCTCAGCCCGATGGACGTGGAATCGCGCAACAAGTGGGTCGAGTATTCGATGGCCAAGGACGTGATGTTCAGCCATACCGACCACAAGATGGCGCCGTGGCGGGTGGTGAAGGCCGACAACAAAAAATTGGCGCGCCTCAATTGCATCCGTCATTTGTTGAGCCTGATTCCATATGAGGATCTGCCGCCGACGCCATTTGCGCTCGCGCCCCGACCGGACATGCCGACGGACTATAAGCGTCCGCCGCTCGAAGATCAGACCTTCGTGCCGGACTACTACTAGGGCGTTCATCCGCCACCGGTGCCGCGCAAACCGGCAATTTCAAATGAGGGCGGCTCTTGACCTGATCGCCTCGATGAATGAGGCTCGCGTCAGGAGCCGCCGTGCAAAGCAGGATAGCGCGCGTAAATCCAGCGTCGCCTTCGTTAACGCCGGCCGGCTCGATGCGGAGTTTCGATGGCGTCAGATCACCCTTGGGATAAGGCGGCGATCATTTCGATTGTCGATTCCCTGAAGCATCAGCGCGGCGCATTGATGCCGATTCTGCGGCGGATTCAGGACGATCTGGGATGGGTGCCACCTGAGATCCTTCCTCTGATTGCGCATGAACTGAATCTGTCGCGAGCGGAAGTTCATGGTGTCGCGAGCTTTTACCATGACTTTCGGCACGAGCCACCCGGCCGCAATATCGTGCGTATCTGCCGCGCCGAATCGTGCCAGGCGATGGGAGCTGTCGCGCTTGCGGATCATGCTCGCCAGCGTCTCGGGATAGACTTTGGCGACACCAGCGCAGACGGCTCTTTCTCGCTGGAGGCGGTGTATTGCCTCGGCAATTGCGCATGCTCGCCAGCGGTCGTAATCAACGGTGAAATAATCGGCCGCGTGACGCCTGAGCGTTTCGATACGGCGATTTCTAGCCTGGTCCGCCGATGAGTTCGTCCGGGCCTAGGGTCTATGTTCCGGGTGATTCCAGTGCACTTTCGCTTGGTGCGAACGCGGTGGCCGAGGCGATCGAGCGTGAAGCAGCGAAGCGCGGCGCCGCAATAGAATTGATTCGCAACGGCTCGCGCGGACTTTACTGGCTTGAACCGATGGTCGAAATTGAGACTAATCGCGGCCGTGTCGCGTATGGTCCCGTCAGTAGTGCAGATGTTCGACCGTTGTTCGACGCGGGTTTCCTCGACGGCGCCGATCATGGTCTCGCGCTCGGCGTTACCGACGGAATCACCTACCTCAAACGCCAGACGCGAGTGACCTTCGCCCGCGTCGGCGTCACCGATCCGCTGTCGCTCGACGACTATGTTGCGCATGGCGGTTATCGCGGCCTCGCTCGCGCGATCGGCATGCGCGGTGCGGAGGTCGTACAGGAAGTGACGGCTTCCAATCTGCGCGGGCGCGGCGGAGCGGCGTTTCCCGCGGGCATCAAATGGAAAACCACGCTCGATCAAAATTCGCCGCAGAAGTTTGTCGTGTGCAACGCCGATGAGGGCGACTCGGGCACTTTCTCCGACCGCATGATCATGGAAGGCGATCCGTTCGTCCTTATCGAGGGGATGACCGTCGCTGGAATCGCGGTGGGCGCGAGCGAGGGCTACATCTATTTACGTTCGGAATATCCCCACGCGCTGCGCACGTTGAATGCCGCGGTCGATGCCGCCACGCATGCCGGCTACCTCGGCCCGGACGTTGCGGGCAGCGGCAAGCCGTTTCGCATTGAAGTTCGAGTCGGCGGCGGTGCGTATATCTGCGGTGAGGAAACCGCGCTGCTCGAAAGCCTCGAAGGCAAGCGCGGAGTGATCCGCTTCAAGCCGCCGCTCCCGGCGATCGCGGGCCTGTTCGGCCAGCCGACGGTGGTCAACAACGTTATCACGCTCGCGTCGATTCCGGCGATTTTGGAGCTTGGCGGCAAAGCCTACAACGAATACGGCGTAGGCCGATCGCGCGGAACGATTCCGCTGCAGCTCGCCGGCAACGTCAAGCGTCCGGGGCTGTTCGAATTGCCTTTCGGCCTCACGTTGCGCGAGTTGATCGAGGACCTAGGCGGCGGTACTGCGAGCGGTCGTCCGCTACGCGCGGTCCAGGTAGGAGGCCCCCTCGGCGCCTATTTCCCGGACTCGATGCTCGACCTGGCGATCGACTACGAGGCTATCGCGGCCGCCGGTGGCTTGCTCGGTCACGGGGGCGTCGTGGTTTTCGACGATACCGCCGATCTAGCGCAGATGGCGCGCTACGCGATGGAATTCTGTGCGCTGGAATCGTGTGGCAAGTGCACTCCGTGCCGTATCGGATCGACGCGCGGCGTCGAGGTTGTCGATCGCATCATCGCGAATCGCGATCGGTCGGATAACCTGGAACTGCTGCGCGATCTTTGCGATACGATGACGGCCGGCTCGTTATGTGCCCTCGGCGGTCTGACGCCGTTGCCGGTGCTGAGCGCGCTCAAGCACTTTCCCGAGGACTTTGGTCTTTCCGCCGACGAAAAGCGCTAGTATGGATAGTTGAGGGGCCCGCGGCACGCCTGCGCGAGTCCTGCTCGAATGGGAGTGAAGCCGTGCTATCGATCAACGATAAGGACCTGGGCACACCCGGACGCGACTCCACGCAGATCGTCACGCTCGAAGTTGATGGTCGCGAGGTTTCTGTTCCCGCCGGGACATCCGTGATTCGCGCCGCCGCCCTCGCCGATGTCGCGATTCCGAAGCTCTGCGCCACCGATTCGCTCGAACCCTTCGGCTCCTGCCGCCTATGCCTGGTCGAAATCGACGGCCGCAAAGGCTTTCCCGCCTCCTGCACGACTCCCGTCGAAGCCGGCATGAAAGTCCGCACGCATAGCGAACAACTCGCGAAGCTCCGCCGCAACGTGATGGAACTCTACATGTCCGACCATCCGCTCGACCCCTTCGAATGCAAGGCCGGCGGCAAGTGCGAGCTCCACGAAATGGCTAATGCGGTCGGTCTCGTTCACGTCCGGTATGGCGACGGCGGCCGCAACCATCATGACGCTCCCATTGATGACAGTAATCCGTACTTCGCGTTCGATCCTTCGCGATGCATCGTCTGCTCGCGATGCGTTCGCGCGTGCGATGAAACCCAGGGCACTTTCGCGTTGACCATCGAGGGTCGCGGCTTCAACTCGCAGATGGTCGCCGGCCAGCATGAGCATTACATCGATTCCGAATGCGTTTCGTGCGGCGCCTGCGTGCAAGCCTGTCCGACCGACGCGCTGATGGAAAAGTCGCTGCTCGAAAAGGGCCGCGCCGATCGAGCCGTAGTCACTACCTGCGGCTATTGCGGCGTGGGCTGTTCCTTCAAGGCCGAGGTTCGCGGCGACGAGATTGTGCGGATGGTGCCCAACAAGGACGGCCTCCCCAACCACGGACATTCTTGCGTCAAGGGCCGTTTCGCGTGGGGCTATGCCACGCATCCCGATCGCGTCAAGCGCCCGATGATTCGCCGGCGCATCTCGGATCCTTGGCAGGAGGTCTCTTGGGACGAGGCGCTCTCCTATGCCGCATCCGAGTTCAAGCGCGTTCAGGCCAAATACGGCCGCGGGTCGGTCGGTGGCATCACGTCCTCGCGATGCACCAACGAGGAAGCCTATCTCGTCCAGAAGCTGGTGCGCGCCGCGTTCGGCAATAACAACGTCGATACCTGCGCCCGCGTTTGCCATTCGCCCACCGGCTATGGCCTCAAGACCGCCTTCGGCACGCCAGCCGGCACCCAGGATTTCGACTCCGTGGCAGCCGCCGACGTCATCATGGTGATCGGCGCGAACCCCACCGAAGGCCATCCGGTGTTCGCCTCGATCATGAAGCGCCGCCTGCGCAGTGGCGCACGCCTGATTGTCGCCGACCCGCGCGAGATCGAACTGATGCGCATGCCGCACGTCGAGGCCGACTACTTCCTGCAGCTCGCGCCCGGCACCAACGTCGCGCTCTTGAATGCGTTCGCTCACGTCGTCGTCACGGAAGGTCTCGTCAACGAGGAATTTGTCGCCGCGCGATGCGATTCGCGCGAGTTCAAAGTCTGGCGCGACTTCGCCCTCGAGGAACGCAATTCACCCGAGGCGGCCGAGAAGATCACCGGCGTCCCGGCGGCAAAGATTCGCGGCGCGGCGCGTTTGTTCGCGCAGGGCCCCAACTCCGCCATCTACTATGGACTCGGTGTCACCGAGCATTCGCAAGGCAGTACCGCGGTGCTCGCGATGGCGAACCTCGCGATGGCGACCGGGATGCTCGGCCGCAGCGGCGTCGGCATCAATCCGTTGCGCGGCCAGAATAATGTGCAGGGCTCCAACGATGTCGGTTCGTTCCCGCATGAGTTGACCGGCTATCGCCACGTTTCCGATCCGCTGATGCGCGCGGAATTCGAAAGGGCCTGGCAAGTCACGATCGATCCCGAGCCGGGCTTACGCATCCCGAATATGTTCGATGCGGCGCTCGACGGCAGCTTCCTTGGCCTCTACGTCGAAGGCGAGGACATAGCGCAGTCCGATCCCAACTCTCTGCACGTTGACGCGGCGCTCTCCGCGATGGAGATCGTCGTCGTCCACGACATCTTCATGAACGAGACGGCGAAGTATGCGCACGTCTTTCTGCCGGGGTCGTCGTTCCTGGAAAAGAACGGCACCTTCACCAATGCCGAGCGGCGAATTTCGCGCGTGCGCAAGGTGTTGCCGGCGCTCGCGGGCAAGGAGGATTGGGAAGTCACCTGCGCGCTCTCGAATGCCCTTGGTTATCCGATGAACTATAACCACCCGTCGGAAATCATGGATGAGATCGCGCGCCTCACGCCGACCTTTAGCGGGGTCAGCTATGAAAAGCTCGACCGCCTGGGTTCCATCCAATGGCCTTGCAATGACGACGCTCCTACGGGCACGACCGTAATGCATGTTGGTGAGTTCGTGCGGGGCCGGGGAAAGTTTCTAATCACTGAGTATATCGCGACCGATGAGCGCACTACTTCGCGCTATCCGCTGATACTCACTACCGGCCGCATTCTTACTCAGTACAATGTGGGTACTCAGACGCGCCGCACGCTGAACGTGACGTGGCATTCCGAGGACGTGCTGGAAATCCATCCGCATGACGCCGAGCAGCGCGGCATCCGCGAACGCGATTGGGTGGAAGTGACGAGTCGGGCGGGTGCGATTGCGTTGCGCGCAGCTATCACGGAGCGAGTTGCGCCAGGCGTCGTCTATACGACCTTTCACCATCCGGAAACCGGCGCCAATGTGGTTACGACTGAGAACTCGGATTGGGCGACGAATTGCCCCGAGTACAAGGTGACGGCGGTGCAGGTGATGCCGACGTCGCGGCATCCGGAGCGCCTCCCGGCAGACAAAATGATCGCCGCCGCCACCCCGTCCGCCCGTTGAGCCCGGGTGAATGCGGCCGAGGCGAACGCTCCACCTTCGTCAGGGCCGAAACAGAGGATTCAGAGACAACGATGCTCTTCAACGGGAGCGGCTCTTGCCGCGTGACGCTCCAAGCCGCTTCCGACCTTCGCTTTTAATCCGATCGATGGCGCTATCGTCGAAGTCGCGTGAGCGTCCTTAATTAAGTTGTTCAACGCTAAGGCGGACGTTGTGACGCAATTGTTTGAGCTGGTCTCGTTCGTGGAGGAGCCTGAGCGCCTCACGGACTACCTCGCTAGCTGACGCATAATGTCCACACGCGACCCTCTCGGCGACGAGCTTTTCACTCCGGCGTCAGTGAAACGTTCATGTGCTGCGTCCTCTGATTAAACTGCGACTTCCTGAATGATAGCGACGTTTGACATTTATTGACATCGGGTCGGTTTCCATAGAGCGTCGCGATTAGAGGCCCCGCTGCCGGGTTGTTTTGCCCTCGATTCGCAACCGTAATAATAGTTGGGGTCGGCGGATGCCGTATTTAGCCCCATGGATATTCATCACCTCGTCAAAATGGCCAACGATATCAGCAGCTTCTTTGCCTCCAATCCCGACCACGAGGCGGCCATCCATTCGACTTCGCAACACCTCAAGTCCTTTTGGGATCCGCGCATGCGCAAGCAGTTGATCGAGTACGCCCGCCGCGACGACTCCGGCCTGACTCCGATCGCCCGCGAAGCCGTGCTGCGTCTTGAACAAACGCATAGGCCCGGCTGACGATGCTGCGCGGTGCGATCTCCGGCTTCGGTGAAGTCGCCGCCGCGGCCCATCTGCCGGGATGGCGCTCGCGGCCCGACGTAACGATCGTCGCGATTCACGACCCCGTCTCGGCCCGCCGTCATCATGCGATCAACGTCGCCAAAAACGCTCGCATCTACGACGACCTCGACTTGATGCTCGATGGCGAGGCGCTCGATTTCGTCGATATCGCCAGCCCTCCCATCTTCCACGCGGCCGCTATTCGCAAGGCGCTCGACGCGGGTGCCCATGTCCTCGTCGAAAAGCCGCTATGCCTCACTGCTGCCGAGTTCGAGGAACTCGCGGCGCTCGCCATGAAGCGATCGCGAGTCCTCATGTGCGTGCATAACTGGAAGCATGCTCCGGCTTATCGGCGCGCCCGCGAGTTGATCGAATCCGGCCGTCTGGGCGATCTGCGCTACATCTCACTGGTGCGAATGCGCAGCGGGGCGGCGGGCGCGGGCGGCAGTAGCGTCGGCGGCGAGCGTTGGCGGCTGGCGGCAAAGACGGGCGGCGGCATCCTGATCGACCACGGATGGCACGTCTTCTACCTTGCGCAATGGCTGACGGGTGGCGCGGCTCCGGTCGCCATCTCCGCCCATCTCGGCTTTCCGCCGGCTTCGACCACCGCGGACCCGATTGACGATCGGCCGCCCGCCGAGTCTCCCGGCAATCGCGTCACAGCCGATCCCGTTGACGATCTCGCGGACTTGCTCATCGAGTTCCCCGGCGGTCGTATCGCCAACCTTCATCTGTCATGGCGCAGCCCGGTCCGCCGCACCTCGGCGTTGATTTACGGCGATCACGCGATGCTCGAAATCGAGGGCGACCGCATCACGTTGACCCCTCGCTCCGGCACCGTCGAAGACCATTCGGTCACGGATATCCCCGACGACTCCTACCATTCGGCGTGGTTCGCCGGGATGGCTGCCGAAGTCGAGCAGGCGATCGCCGAGGGCCCCGCCGGTCCGACGGTGCTCGTCAATCAGGCCGAAGTCCGTACCGCGCTCGCCCTCACCGAAGCCGCCCGCCGCTCAGCCGGAGAGGGAGTCCGCATAACAAAAGAGTTGTGAAATCTTTAAAAGGTTTCACGCTTCCCATAGTGAACAACCGCTACAGGGCCTTTCGGCTGTTATCGATGAAACTTTGCTGGTTGCAGAAGGATCGTTTACGCTTGAGAAGGGAGCGAAAGGACTAGTGCAGCTCGCTCCGCCTTCGGCTGCGCTATTGTCTTACGCAATGGGAAGTCTGAAACCTTGGTAAGGTTTCAGTCTCCGAGGGAACTCAAAGTTCCTGAATCCTCAACCATCTCAAAGTTCTCTATCCTTCTGATCCTCGCAAGCTCGATAGCTGTAATATAATCGCGGTGACATGCAACGATTACGTCCTGCTCATACTAGCGGGCCGGCGTGACCCTATTGACTATCGGGTCAGCGCGGTTATGATGCCTATTGACCGCTAGGTTAGGGACTCGACACAGTACGAATCGGCGTCAGGGTTGGCGCGCTTCGGCGGCCTCGCCGCAACGCTCGTGGTTGGGCGGCTCCGGTCTTGAGAAGGTGGGTGGTTTCGGGTCGGCGGTTGAGACTCCTGGAGGCTACGGACGGCTGACTTTGAGTTCGGGCGCGACCACCATGAATCCGGCTGACTTACGCGCTACCGCTTCCGAGACGCGAGCTCAGGATTCCCGCGATCAGATTCTGAAGGCGGCGATGCGTCTGTTTGCGGTCCGCGGGTTCCATGAAACGTCGATGGCGGAAGTTGCGCGAGCCGCTAGCGTGAGCAAGGCGCTCATCTTTTGGCACTTCAAGACCAAGGAAGAGCTCTTCATGGCGGTCCTGAACCGTCTTCTGGAGCCGTATTTTATCGATTTCGCGGAGGAGGCTGGCGCGCTCGACGAGAAGTCGCAGATACTTCGCCTGATCGATCTTTATCTGCAGTTCGTGCGTGAAAACGGAAGTTCGATTCGCTTTTTTGTCGCCCAGTTGCTGCACGATGAAAAGCTTTCCGACGAGCTCACCAACCAGGTGCTGCAACTTTATGCGGGCTATCGCGCGCTGCTGGTTGACCTGATTGGACGCGCGCAGGAAAAGGGATTGTGCAAGCAGGACTTTCCGCCAGCGGACGCGGTGAGTTTCCTGCTCTCGACGCTCAACGGCCTGCTCATCGGATTCCTCTTTTCCGGTGAAAGTGGCGTCAACCTCGACGGGGCGATCGCGATGCTGCGCCATTGGCTCTTTGGTGATCTTCCGCAACGCGGGCCGGGCGAATGCCCACCGTCACCCTGATTTGAATTAACTGTTCGGGTTCGCAGGAGAACGACAGAATGCGCGTGCCGCTACGACAAATGATTGACCTTGGGCGCTACATGAGCCGCAAGAAGCGTGCGGGGGAAAAGTATTTCCCGCTCGTATTGATGCTCGAACCGCTGCACGCCTGCAATCTGGCATGTATCGGATGCGGACGCATCGTTGAATATAAGGACACGATTCGCGACCAGATGCCGCTCGACGAGGCGTTGGGCGCGGCGAGCGAGGCGGACGCGCCAATCGTTTCGATCTGCGGCGGCGAACCGCTCATGTACAAGCATATCGTGCCGCTGACCAGGCGCCTCATTGAGGAACAGAAGCGCCACGTCATGATCTGTACGAACGCGATCCTCATTGAGCGCTTCGTAAAGCAGGTCGAGCCCAGCCGCTATTTGAGCTTCAATCTGCATATCGATGGAATGCGCGAAACCAACGATCGCATTCTGAATCGCGCGGGGCATTTCGACACGGTCGTCAAGATGATCAAGCTGCTCAAGGAGCGCGGCTACCGGGTGCAGACGAATTCTACGATCTTCCGCGAAACCAGCGCGGATGAGGTCGATGAGTTGGTCAAGTTCCTCGGTGAAATGGGGGTCGATGGGATACTGCTGACTCCCGGTTACCATTACCAGGTTCTGAACAATGACGAGATCTACCTCAAGAAAGAGGAGATGCCACTGAAATTCGAGCGCGTGCGCAAGCTTGCCGACGATTACAAGATTATCAATACGCCAATCTATCTGGACTATCTGGTGGGCGAGCGCGATTTGCTGTGCAGCCCGTGGACCACGGTGACGCGCAATCCGCGAGGCTGGAAGGGTCCCTGCTACCTGATCACCAACGGTCATTACAAAACGTTCTCGGAGCTGCACGCGGCCACCGACTGGGAATACTACCGCACCAAACAGGACGTTCGTTGCCGCGACTGCAAGCTCCATTCGGGATTCGAGGGCACCGTGGCGATGGACTTCGGGAAGAACCTGAAGGACTCGTGGCGGATGGTGCGGCACTACGTTTCGTAGGTGTCGCCGGTCGGGACGCGCTGGCGACACGGCCGCGTTCAGCGGCGGGGCGTCTCCAGAAGAACGTCCGATGCGGTCGAGCACCGCGATCGAGTAGAACAGACAGACGATGCAGGAAGCCAAGTCCGCTAATCGAGATTCGGCGGGTGTCCGCGTTATGGGGCCGTCGGCTGCTGGCGCGGCCGCATTCGATCTCGATCACTATCTGAAGGAACGCGCCGCATTGGTGGAGCGCGCGCTGGCGGCAGGTGTCGCGGCATCCGAAGGGCCGGCCGGCCGACTGTTGGAGGCAATGCGCTACAGCCTGATGGCCGGGGGTAAACGCTTACGTCCGGTCCTTGCGCTCGCATCCTGCGAGGCCGTCGGCGGGACAGTCGAGGCTGCGATGGATCTGGCTTGCGCGATCGAGATGATCCATACGTACTCGCTCGTGCACGACGATCTGCCGTGCATGGACGACGACGATCTGCGTCGTGGCCGTCCAACCAATCACAAGGTGTATGGCGAGGCGATCGCGACGCTGGCCGGCGATGCTCTGCTGACCGACGCTTTCAAGGTACTCGCACGATCGTCGGCCGCACGAAGAATGCTGCCCGCCCAGGCCTTGCTCGACAGCATCGCGGAACTCGCTGATGCGGCCGGTTCAGACGGTATGGTTGGCGGACAGGTAATCGATTTGCTCGGCGAAGGCCGTTCAATGGATCTTGGCGAGCTTGAGCATCTGCATAGCAGGAAGACCGGCGCGCTGTTCGTGGCCGCGGTTTGCGGCGGCGCCCGGCTCGGTGGCGCGACGCCATCACAGTTGGCGGCATTGCGCGAATATGCGCAGGCGCTCGGTCTGGCGTTCCAGGTGATCGACGACCTGCTCGACGTGGAAGCGTCAACCGAGGCCGTGGGCAAGCGTACGAACAAGGACCAGGCGCGCGGGAAGGCAACCTATCCGTCACTGCTTGGCATCGAGCGTTCGCGCGAACTCGCCCGCGAACTGATCGGCACAGCACAAGCGGCGCTCACCGCTTTCGACCATCGAGCGGACCCGCTGCGGATGCTCGCGGCGTTTGCAGTGGAGCGCAAGCTGTGACGGCTTCACGCCTCGCCGCTGCATCGCATTCGCCGAGCGTCGTTGGCAGGCATCCGCATGACCCGCACGGGCATGAGGCGGACCCACGCGGTGCGCATCCGCGCCAGGCGATGTTGATTGAGCCGGGCCGGCTCGAGTTGCGCGAGTTCTCACCGCCGCATCCGGGTCCCGGAGCCATACTGATCGAGATCAAGTGTGCGTTGAGCTGCGGCACCGACCTCAAGACCTATAAACGCGGACATCCGCTGTGGAAACTGCCGGCGCCATTCGGCCACGAGTTCTCAGGAGTCGTCGCAGAAGCGGGCGCGGGCGTGGATCGATTCAAGGTTGGCGATGCGATCATGGCGGCGCCGACTGCGCCGTGCGGCGCCTGCTTCTATTGCGATCGCGGTCAGGAGAATCTCTGTTCGCAGGCGATGGAACAGATGGTGATGGGTGCTTACGCCGACTATCTTCTGATTCCGTCGCATATCGTTGCGCGTAATGCTTTCAAGAAGCCGCCGGCGCTGCCTTTTGAAGAAGCCGCCCTGTTGGAGCCACTTGCGTGCGTCGTACATGCGCAGGAAATGGCACGAGCCGAAAAACATGAGACCGTGTTGATCGTCGGAGCCGGTCCATTCGGCTTGCTTCACATGCTGGCGCTCAAGGCCGCCGGCATTCGCTCGGTCGCGATCGTGGGGCGCGGCGAGAGCCGGTTAAAGTGGGCGGGAGAACTCGGCGCAGACCATGTGATCGACGCGGCGAAGTCAGACGCGCAAGCGGCTGCCGGCAGGCTCAACGGCGGTTATGGTCCCGATCTCGTGATCGAATGCACCGGCCAGGTGGCGGGATGGCAGGACGCTTTTGCGCGGGTACGCCGCGGCGGGCGCGCGATGTTTTTCGGCGGATGCCCCGTGGATACTACGCTGAGCATTGACACCCGCCGGATGCATTACGACAACCTCACCCTGCTGGCGCCGTTTCATTTTCGCCCGCGCGATGTGCGCCGCGCATACGAACTGCTCTGCGAAGGACGCCTCGGGGCCGGCCGCCTGATCAATGCGCGCAGATCGCTCGCTGATCTGGACGAGGTCTTTGCGATGCTCGAACGCGGAGCGATGCTCAAGTGTGCGGTGATTCCGTAGCCAAACGTGCGCTGGCTGTGAATGCGGCATTCTCATGAGCGGCAATCTCATAGATAAGAAAATTGGATAGTCACTTATGGATCAAGTTTCTCAGATGATGACAGACGGGCAGGGGGCCATCGGTGCTGCTGCCCCGCGCGACGAATTCGCGGCCAAGGTCGATCATACGATCGGCGAGGCACAGCGCGCTTTGCTGCAGCAGCAACATCCGGAAGGCTATTGGCAGGCGGCGCTTGAAGCCAACGCCGAGATGAACGCGGAGTACATCATTTTCAACCGCTT
>Ga0302325_10002965_pt1 | contig 40581 bp, 30 predicted proteins | sample Palsa_T0_2_FD_201948 | JGI IMG/M metagenome (GOLD analysis project Ga0302325, IMG submission 201948) | Peat permafrost microbial communities from Stordalen Mire near Abisko, Sweden - Palsa_T0_2 | ecosystem: Environmental > Terrestrial > Soil > Palsa > Peat permafrost | place: Sweden: Abisko...
CGGTGGCGGCGGCCAGCGGCAGCGAGGTGGACCTGAGCTGGAATGCGTCCACCGACAACGTCGGGGTGGCCGGGTACCAGGTGTTCCGCGACGGCGCCCCGGTCGCCAACGTCACCACCGGGACCTCGTACGCCGATACCGGGCTCAGCGACGGCACGTCGTACCAGTACACCGTGGCGGCGTACGACGCGGCGGGGAACGTCAGCGCGCAGAGCCCCGCGGTGACCGCGGTGACCCCGGACGTCACGCCGCCGAGCGTGCCGGGCGGGCTGGCCGCTGCGGCCACCTCCAGCGGCAGCGAGGTGGACCTGAGCTGGAATGCCTCCACCGACAACGTCGGGGTGGCGGGCTACCAGGTGTTCCGGGACGGGACGCCGGTCGCGGAGGTGACCAGCGGGACCTCCTACGCCGATACCGGGCTCAGCGACGCGACCTCCTACCAGTACACCGTGGCGGCGTACGACGCGGCGGGGAACGTCAGCGCGCAGAGCCCCGCGGTCACGGCGGTGACCCCGGACGTCACCCCGCCGAGCGTGCCCACCGCGCTGAAGCTGGCGCTCGCGGCGAGGAGCATCAAGCTCAGCTGGGCCGCCTCCACCGACAACGTCGGGGTAACCGGCTACGCCATCTACCGCAACGGAACCAAGATAGCCACCACCACAAGCCTCTCCTATTCCGACACCACTGTCGTGCAGGGAATGACATATATCTACAGCGTCGCCGCTTACGACGCCGCAGGAAATCAGAGCGCGCAGTCCGCCGCGCAGGTCATGACCTTCCCCGACACCACGCCGCCGAGCGTGCCCACCGGGCTGACCGCCGCCGCGGCGGCCAGCGGCAGCCAGGTGAACCTGAGCTGGACGGCCTCCACCGACAACGTGGCGGTGGCCGGCTACAAGGTTTTCCGGAACGGCACCCAGGTCGCGGAGGTGACCAGCGGGACGTCCTACGCCGACACCGGGCTCAGCGAGGGGACCTCCTACCGGTACACCGTCGCCGCCTACGACGCCGCCGGGAACACCAGCGCGCAGAGCCATGCCGTCACCGCCGTCACGCCGGACACCATCCCGCCGACCGAGCCTACGAATCTGACGCTCACACCTGGCTCGAAGAGCATCACGTTGAAGTGGACCGCATCGACAGACAATGTTGGTGTGAAAGGTTATTACATCTACCGCGATAACACGATGATTGCGACTGTTACGGCCACAAAGTACACTGACAATAAAGTGACGACTGGGACCACCTACAGCTATTACATCGTGGCGTTCGATGCCGCCTTGAACCTGAGTCAGCCCAGCGCCACCATGTCTGCAGCGGCGAAATAAATGTACCTATTCATCCGCTGGTGACCGCGAGCACGAGCGGCAGTACGGCGGGTGCCCCGGCTGCGCGGAGCAGCCGGGCGGCGACCGTCATCGTCCAGCCGGTCTCGAGCCGGTCGTCGATCAGCAATACCGGGCCGCCAAGCCCGGCAACCGCGATGGCGACCTGCTCCGGAACGGCCAGCGAGGTCCAGAGCGCGCGCAGCCGGTGGGCGCTGTTGTCCTGCCTGTCGGGGTGCGCCGGCATTCCGGCGGCGTACTCCAGAGTCCCCAGGTGGGGCAGCTGGCCTATCGCCGCGATCCGCTCCCCGAGACTGCGTATCAAATGTGGCCTATTCCGGGATGGCAGCGTGATTACCGCCGCGGGCCGCTGCGCCCAGTCCCAGGTGGCCAGGACCCTGACCAGCGCGGCCACGAACTCGGCGGGAACGGGCTCGTCGGGTGCGCCGGCGGTCAGCAGGGATCGCAGCCGGGGGCCCCAGCCCAGGTCGGTCAGCCTGCCGAGCGCCCGTCCTGGCTCCGCCGACAGGGCCGCCGGGATCTTGCCGGACACGTCGACGGCCAGGTCCGTCATCCCGGCCGGCCACATCTTCCGCGGCGTGATCTCCACGCCGGGCCGCAGCAGCCGGTCACCGGCGGCGGTCGCCCCTGCCGGGGAGACGGCGTCGCTCCAGGGCCGCCCCGTGCAGTTGTCGCACCGCCCGCAGGGCGCGGCCGCCGGGTCATCGAGTTCGCGCCGCAGGTACTCCATCCGGCACGTCGTCGTGGTGATGTAGCCGAGCATCGCGCGCTGCTCCCTGGCGCGCTCGGCGCTCACCCTGGCGTACCGCTCGCCGTCGTAGGCCCAGGCCAGGCCGGTCGCCGCCCAGCCGCCGCTGACCCGCTGCACGGCACCGTCCACGTCCAGGACCTTGAGCATCATCTCAAGCCGGCTGCGACTCAGGTCCACCCGTGCCTCCAGCGCGCTGGTGGACAGCGGCCGCCCGGCCTCGGCCAGCACCGCGAGCGTGGTCCTGACCACCCGCTCCGGCGGGAAGGCCAGCGAGCCGAAGTAGGCCCAGATGTCCGCGTCCTCCCGGCCGGGCAGCAGGATCACGTCGGCACGCCTGACCCCCCTGCCCGCCCGGCCGATCTGCTGGTAGTAAGCGATCGGCGACTGCGGCGCGCCCAGGTGCACGACGAATCCCAGGTCGGGCTTGTCGAAGCCCATCCCGAGCGCGCTGGTGGCGACCAGCGCCCTGACCTCGTTCGCGAGCAGCGAGTTCTCCGCCGCCTGCCGCTGCGCATTGTCGTCGCGGCCGGTGTAGGCGGCGACGTCGTGGCCGCGCTCGCGCAAGAACGCGGCCGTCTCCTGCGCGGCCGCGACCGTCAGCGTGTAGACGATGCCGGAGCCGGTCAGCTCGTCCAGGTGCTCAGCCAGCCACGCCAGTCGCTGCTGGGCCGACGGCAGGCGCACGACGGCCAGGTGCAGGCTGTCACGGTCAAGAGGACCACGCAGAACGAGAGTTTCGTGCTCACCGCCCGCGCCGAGCTGCTCGGCTACGTCGCGAGTGACCCTGGCGTTCGCCGTCGCGGTCGTCGCGAGCACCGGGACGCCGGGCGGCAGCTCCTCGAGCAGCGTCCGCAGCCGCCGGTAGTCAGGCCGGAAATCGTGGCCCCAGTCGGAGATGCAGTGCGCCTCGTCCACCACCAGCATCCCGGCGGCGGCGATCAGCTTGGGCAGCACCAGGTCACGAAATCCCGGGTTGTTCAGCCGTTCCGGGCTTACCAGCAGCACGTCGACGGCACCGTCCGCCACCTCCGCGTAGACCTGCTCCCATTCGCCGATGTTGGCCGAGTTCACCGTGCGGGCGTGGATGCCGGCCCGGTCCGCGGCCTCGATCTGGTTCCGCATCAGGGCGAGCAGCGGGGAGACGATGACCGACGGGCCTGCTCCGCGCGCCCGCAGCAGCGCGGTCGCGGTGAAGTAGACGGCCGACTTCCCCCAGCCGGTGCGCTGCACAACAAGCGCGCGGCGCCGGTCGGTGACCAGTGCCCGGATCGCCGTCCACTGGTCCTCGCGGAGCAGCGCGTCCGGCCCGGCCAGCGCCCGCAGGTGGCGTTCAGCCTCCGCGCGCAGGTCGCCGTCGGGGCTGGTGGCCGGGTCGGGGCTCGTGGCCGGGTCGCGGCTGGTGGCCGGGTCGGGGCTGGTGGCCGGGTCGGTGCCGGTCGCCGGGTTGCGGGTCGCCTCGTCACGGTCGATGTCGTCGCCAGCCATGTCATCCTTCGTACCAGCCGCGGCTGACGGTCGCGCCATCCGGCGTCGCCGTCGTCGGCGGCCTGCGTCGTCGGCCTGCGCCCGGCGGCCTGCGCCTGGCGGCCTGCGCCTGGCGCCAGTCTGCGTCGGCGGCCACGGCCGATTTTCCCGGTGCGTGCGCGCCAGAATAATCGTGGAAATCCTTTACCGGCTTGCTATCCGGCAGCGCTCATAACCCTGGTGATCAGCCTATCCGCCGTTGTCCTGGCCAATTTCAAGTCACACCAGTCAGCTCCGTCATAACCTGACTGAGTGCGTCAGGCTCGTTTGCCTGCGAAAAGCGCCGGGTAATAGGCCGGATATAGCATGACGAGGAATGTTCGGGGCAAATAGACCAGTTAGCGGACGGAGGAGTCATTTTGTATCGGCTGTGGGTAGTCAGGCTGATCGCTGTGATCGTGCTTTTCACGCCAGTCGGGTGGATCGCCCTGGCGGGACCGAGCGCGGCCGCCGGGACGAGCGCGATGGCGGGGCGGGACCCGGCCGGCGGCAGGGGCGCCGTGACGGGGACCGGCGCGGCCGCTGGTACCGGCGCGATGGGCCGGGCACCCGCGCCAGCCCGTACGACGGCGGGGGCTCGAGTGCCCGCCCCGGGCGGAGTACGGCCGGGAGCGCCGGCGAGCCTGGTCCTGCCGGCCAGCGTCCCGGCCGCCGCCGTGCGGCCCGCGCCGCTGGTGACGGATTCCGCCTCCGCGCTGACCGGGAAACGCGGCCTCGCGGCCCCGCCGACGACCACCTACATGCGCCGGGCCAATGCCGCGAAACAGGCTATGGCCAGGAGCTTCATAGCGGTGAACGCCATCAAGGCGGCGAACGCCATCGAGGCAAGTCCTGGCACCGCAAGTCCGGGCACCAAATGCACCAGCCTTACCTGCCGCAGTGGTCTCCCGGCTACGCAGATCCTCAAGGGCACTCAGCGCGCGCAGATCCGCAACTACTACTGCGGCCCGGCCGCCGTGTCGGAGATGCTGCGGCAGATGGGCGCGAAGGTGAGCCAGTCCAGGGCGGCGCACGAACTGAGGACAACCAGGGGCGGGACCGACTGGTCGAATTCCCGCGGATACCCGGTACCCAAGACCCTGAACAGGAACCAGCAGCGCAACGTGTATGTCGCCGTTGCCCTGCCCTGGTCGCCGACCCACAGGCAGTTCCGGCGATACCGGCGGGACCTGGTAACCGATGTCAACTATAAGCGCGGCGTCCCGCTGGCAGGCGATGCGTATGAGGTTCCCGGCGGACCGCACCTGGTAGGACATCCGATTAATCAGGAGATATTTCACTGGTTCGACATACGCGGATATGAGAATTCCGGCAACACGACGGAATACGAGGACTCGGTGCACGGTGCGTCGAGCATCGGGTGGGCCGCAGATGTCCCGGCCTATTCCGCGCTGTCATCGCGAACGATCGTGATGATTCTCGGCGCTCGTGGTTACGACTGGTAGGCGCCGGCCGGCACGCCCAGGCCCGGCAGGCGCCCGCCCGGCGGGCTCGCGGTCATGACCGGCCTGCGGAGGGCACTGGCCGGCGGACCCGGGCGCCGCGGGCTCGCGGTCATGACCGGCCTGCGGAGGGAACTGGCCGGCGGACCCGGGCGCCGCGGGCTCGCGGTACCGGCTCGCTGGCGCTGGTCCGGCGCGCTGGCGGCAGCGGTAGCGCCCGGCCTGCTGGGCGCCGCCTTAGCAGGCTGCGGGGGACACGCCGTCACTGCCGGACCCGGGCCGCGGGCCGGGTCGCCGTCCAGGGCGAGCCGGCCTGCTGGCGGATCGTCATCCGGCGGCTCGGCGTCCGCCGGGGCCAGCCAGCAGAGCGTGCGGCGGTTTTGCGCCGCGCCGCCGGGGGCCGCGCTGCGGGCGGCGCTGCGGCGGTCGGTGCCGGCCTCGCTCAGCAGCGAAGTAGTCCCGCTTGGCCTCTCGGCCGGCGGCGGGACGGCCTACGTGTCCACCTGGACACCTGCCTTCGCCGGCGTGGCCGCGCTGAACCTCGGTACCGGCCAGCTGCGCCCGATCCTGGCCTACCCGGATCCGGCGACCGACCAGGCGGACGGGGCCTCGGCCGGCCGCTGGCTGGTCTGGGAGCAGACGCATTCGCTGCAGAGCCTGGACGGCTTCACGGTCTACGCGTGGGACTCAGCCACCGGGCGGCTGCGCCGCCTCGGCCATTCGCTGCGCGGCCCTGGCGGCAGGCCGTGGCCGAGTCCATGGCATGCCCCGGTGGTCAGCGGCAACTACGCGGCCTGGGCGCAGGGCTACGGGCCGGGCGGCAAGGTCGAGGTGGTGCTGGCCAACCTGGCGACCGGGAAGGTCACCGTGGTCCGCCGCGGCCATACCCAGCCGCCGTTCTTTGACGGTGGCCTGCTCGTATGGCCGGAGTCTGACCAGCCGGGCGCGCAGACCGCGCTGCACGCGCTCAGCCTCGCCTCGGGCCGGCCGGCTGGCCTGCCCGCCGTCCTGCGGGCCGTGCACGGAACGGAGTTCGTGGTCACCGACGGGACCAGGACAGCCTACTTCAACCCGGGGCTCACCGAGCTTTACTATTCCCCGGCGCAGGATCAGCGGGCCAGCGTCGTGCTGCGGCTGCCCGCAGGAGTGGACTTCGCCGAGCTGGCGATGGCGCCAGGCTCGCTGGCCTGGGCGACGACGAAGGCCACCTACCTGGCCAGCACCCGGACCGGCGCCTACACGAGGGTGACGCCCCGGTACGGCGACGCGACCGCGTCGGGCCAGGGCCTGGTGATCTCCGACGCGCCTGCCGACAAGGCAGCGCACCCGATCCTGCCCATGCAGGTGCTCAGGCCGGCCGGCCTGAGCTGGCGCGCCTGCCGCCAGCAATGACGTCGCTGGGACTCCACTGCAGTAACAACGACAGCGGAGTCCCAATCACGCTGTTCAGTGGGCCCGGATGGGCCCAGGAGCGGGTAGGCGATTGGGCGGCATGGCCCGCTGGCCCGGGATGGGCCGCAGGAGCGGGATGGGTCGCCGGAGCGGGATGGGCCGCTGGCCCGGCATGGGCTGCCGGAGCGGGCAGGCCGCCGGAGCGGGATGGGCCGCCGGAACAGGACGCTGAGGCGGGGCGATGGGAAACGCGGCGGCGATGGGAGGCGCTGCCGCGCCGCCGCGCCGCCGTGCGCCCTGGCCGCTATCTGGGCGGGCCGTCCGCCAGCCAGGCCGCTCCGGACGGGAAGGAGAACTCGGCCACCGACTCTGGCCTGAACTCCGACGAAGCTCCCGGCACCACCGGCACCACGTACCGGCCGCCGGCTACCCGCGCGGGCGCGACGAAATGCTCGTGCAGGTGATCGATCCACTCGATCATGCGGCCGTCCATGGTCCCGGAAATGGCGGCGTAGTCGAACATCGCCAGGTGCTGGACCATCTCGCACAGGCCAACGCCACCAGCGTGCGGGCACACCGGGATCCCGAACTTGGCGGCGAGCAGCAGGTTGGCGATGTTCTCGTTGACGCCGGCCACGCGGCACGCGTCGATCTGCATGATGTCGATCGCACCAGCCTGGAGAAGCTGCTTGAAGATCACCCGGTTTGCGACGTGCTCGCCGGTAGCGACGCGGATCGGGGTCACCCCCCGGCGGATCGCGGCGGTGCCGAGAATGTCGTCCGGGCTCGTCGGCTCCTCGATCCACTCGGGCCGGACCCCGGCGAGCGCGCGCACCCACGGGATGGCGGTCGGCACGTCCCATACCTGGTTCGCATCCAGCGCGATGCCGACCTGCTCGCCGACGACCTCCCGTGCGATTCCGCAGCGCCGGATATCGTCCTCGAGGCTGCCGCCGACCTTCAGCTTGATCTGCGTGAAGCCCTCCCGGACCGACGCGGCGCAGAGCTCGGCCAGCCGGCCGTCGGAGTAGCCGAGCCAGCCCGGTGACGTCGTATACGCCGGGTAGCCGCCGCGCTCCAGTATCCCCATCCGCTCCGCCTTGCCCATGGCACCGCGCTCCAGCAGCTCAAGGGCCTCGTCGGGGGTAAGCGCATCGGAGAGATAGCGGAAGTCGACCAGGTCGACGATCTCCGCGGGGGAGAGGTCAGCGAGTAGCCGCCACAGCGGCTTCCCGGCCCGCCGGGCGGCCAGATCCCAGCAGGCGTTCAGCACGGCGCCGATCGCCATGTGCACGACGCCCCGTTCGGGGCCCAGCCAGCGGAGCGGGCTGTTACCGACCAGCTCGCGGGAGAGCCCGCCAAGGTCGGCGAGCGTCTCGGGGAGGTCGCGGCCGGCCAGGAACGGCTCAAGGGCTCGCACGGCAGCGAGCTGGATGTCGTTCCCCTGCCCGATCGTGAATACGTGCGCGTGCCCGGCGAGGCCGTCCGAGCCGTCGGTGCGCAGCACCAGGTAAGCGGCCGAGTAGTCAGGGCTCACGTTCATCGCGTCCGAGCCGGCCAGATTCACCGACGTCGGGAAGCGGACGTCATGAGTGTCGAAGCCGGCGATTTTCGTCATCGGGTCCCCCTGCTCATCGGATCACGCGCGCGGACCGGCCCTCGGCGAGCCTTCGCACCTCCGCGAGCGTGGCCATGGACGTGTCTCCGGGCGTGGTCATGGCGAGCGCTCCGTGAGCGATGCCGTAGGCGAGAGCGGTGTCGACGTCGAGGCCAGCAAGAAGGCCGTACGCCAGCCCGGAGACGAAGGAATCACCGCCACCGATCCGGTCGAAGATCTCGAGTCCCGCCATCCAGGGGCCCTCGTGGAAGCCGGCGGGCGTCAGGCATACGCCGCTCCAGTCGTTGACCGAGGCTGTCTGGACCTGACGGAGCGTCGAGGCGGCGATGGCCAGCCCGGGAAAGTCCGCGAGGACCTGCGCCAGCATCCTGGAGTAGGTCGCGGTGTCGAGATCCACGAGGTCTTCGCCGACGCCTTCGAGCGTGTACCCGAGGGCCGCGCGGTAGTCCTCCTCGTTGCCGATCACGACATCGGCGTGCCGGACGAGCCGCCGGTTGACGTCGGCGGCGGGCTCCCCGGCGTGCTTCCACAATGAGGCGCGGAAGTTGAGGTCGTAGGAGACGACGGTTCCGTGCCGCCGGGCGGCTTGCATCGCCTCCGCGGCAAGTTCCCTTGTCTCGGGCGAAAGGGCGCTGAACACGCCGCCGGTATGGAACCAGCGGACCCCGTCGACGCCAAAAATCCGATCCCAGTCGACGTCTCCGGGCTTCATCTGCGACGCGGCTGAGTGGCCGCGGTCGGAGCAGCCGAGTGCTCCCCGCACGCCGAAGCCTCGCTCGGTGAAGTTGAGCGGGTTCCTGACGGCCCGGCCGACGCCGTCATATTCCCGCCAGTCCAGGTGGGTCTGCTCGACGCCCCCCTGGTAGATCAGGTCCTCGATGAGGCGGCCGACCGGGTTGTCGGCCAGCGCGGAGACGAGCCCGGATCGCATGCCGAAGCACCGCTTCAGGCCGCGCGCCACGTTGTACTCCCCGCCCCCTTCCGAGACCGAGAAGGTCCGTGTGGTCGCGACGCGGCCGTCCCCGGGATCCAGCCGAAGCATCACCTCACCCAGGGCGACAAGGTCGTACCGGCAATCGCGGGCGGGCCGGATCTGCGGAGCGCTCATCGGACGGCGGACATCGTCGACTCGGCGCGACGCCTGATCTCGTCAAATCGCCCGGCGGCGACCAGGTCTTTCTCGCACAGCCAGCTGGCGCCGCAGGCGAGGACTGAGGGCAGCCCGAGGTACTGGCCGATGCTGCCGTCGTTGATTCCTCCCGTCGGGATGAACCGCATGCCCGGATAGGGCGCGGCGATGGAGCGCACGAAGGCCGGGCCGCCGAGCGACGAGATGGGGAAAACCTTGACCACCCGGCATCCCAGGTTCCTCGCCCGCTCGATCTCCGAGGGCGTCGCCACGCCGGGGAAGAATGGCAGGCCGATTTCGCGTGCGGCAGCCAGGACGGGTTCGCTCAGGCCCGGTGCCACGGCGAACCGGGCGCCGGCCTGCGCAGCCGACATGGCCTGCTCGGCGTCGATCACGGTTCCGGCCCCTACCATCAGCCCGGGAATCTGGCTCGCCGCCGCAATAGCCTCGTTCGCGCATGCCGTCCGGTACGTGATCTCGACGCAGGACACGCCCCCGTCAGCGAGGGCGCGGCAGGTCGCTTCGACCGTCCGGACGTCAGAGACCGTCAGGACCGGCAGCACCCGGACGCGGGCGAGCCATTCGGTGACCTGGCGCTCGGCGCCCAGCGCGGACTCCGTCATCGGCTTCACCTGGCCAGCCACCCGCCGTCGACCGCCAGGACCGAGCCGTGCACGTAATCGGCGGCCCTGGAGGACAGGAAGACGATGGCGCCGACGAGATCGTCCGGGGTACCCCAGCGCCCGGCGGGGATCCGGGCAAGGATCTCGGAGTATCGATCCGGGTCGTCCTGCAGGGCGCGCGTGTTGTCGGTCCTGATATAGCCGGGGGCGACGGCGTTCACGTTCACCCCCCGGCCGGCCCACTCGTTGGCCAGCGCCTTCGTCAGCCCCACCAGCCCGCTCTTGCTGGCGGTATAGCCGGGGACGTTGATGCCGCCCTGGAAGGACAGCATCGAGGCGACGAACACGACCTTCCCCGCGCCGCGGTCGAGCATCCCGCGGCCGAGCTCGCGGGTGAGCACGAACTGGGCTGTCAGGTTCACCTCGAGCACCCGGTCCCACAGGTCGTCGGTGTGCTCGGCGGCTGGCTTCCTGGCGATCGTGCCCGCGTTGTTGACGAGGATGTCGAACCGCGAGGCCAGCCCGCCGAGATCCGCCACCAGCTGGTACACCGAGTCGCGATCAGAGAAATCACAGCGCAGGCCGGCGAATGCCCGGCCGGATGCGCGGACGTCCTTGCCGACGTCGCCGCCATCCTCCGCAAGGGTGGCGCTGACGCCGACGATGTCGGCCCCCGCTGCGGCGAGTCCCGCTGCGGCGGCCCGGCCGATCCCCCGCCGGCATCCGGTGACCAGGGCCGTCTTGCCGGTGAGGTCGAGCATCGCGGCCGGGTCGCGGGTCCTCATGTCCGGCAGTCCACGAGGATCTTCATGGCCGAGGGGCTGTGCTCGAGCAGTTCCAGCGCCGCCGGCAGTCGCTCAAGCGGCTCGACGGACGTGATCAGGTCCGCCAGCGGCAGGCGCCCGCCGACGAGGAGATCGATCGCGGTCTCGTAGTCCTCCGGCTCGTAAACACGCGTGCCGAGCACCTCGAGCTCCTTCCAGAAGACGTCGAAAAGGCTGACCGCCGGCGGCGCGGCGAAGATCGCCACCACGACGATACGGCCGTGCAGGCCGGCCAGCCCGGTCATCGCCATGGCGCCGCCTGCTGAGCCCGAGACCTCGAAGACGACGTCGGCTCCCGCTCCGCCGGTGGCGTCCTCGACCTGCCGGGCGAGGTCGCTCTCGCCCGGATTGACGGTCGTGAGCCCGAGATGCCGCGCGAAGGCGATCCGGCTGGCGTTGATCTCGCTGATGATCACCCGGGCGCCACGCGACCGGGCCACGAGGCTGATCATGGTCCCGATCGGCCCGCCGCCGATCACCACGACGGTCTCCCCGGAGGCCACCCGGGCGCGGCGCACGTCGTGGCAGGCGACGGCGAGGGGCTCGGTGAGCGCGGCGAGCTTGAGGTCGATGCCCGGCGGCAGCCGGTGGATCGTGAAGGCGGGGACGGTCCACGAACCCTGGAAAGCCCCCGGAGTATCGATTCCGAGAAATTTCAGATTCCGGCAGATGTGGCTGATGCCCTTGTCCGCGGCTGTCTCGCCGCGGCTGTCCAGGGGACGGACGACGACCTTGTCACCCACCGCGAGGCCTGCCACGCCGGTTCCGATTTCGGCGACCATCCCGGCCATCTCGTGCCCGATCACCTGCGGCGGGCGCACCCGATGATCCATGGATCCGCGCATGATGTGCAGGTCCGTACCGCACAGTCCGCAATAGGCGACATCGAGACGAACCTCGCCTTCCCCGGGCGGGCGGATTTCGCCGGGCCCGACCGTGAATCGCCCGGATCCCTGGTAGTAGACGGCTGTCACGATGGGCTCCTGCCGGGAAGGTTCCTGCGCTGGCGTACGTCGCGGGGCGCATGCGGCCGGCCCCGCTGGCCGCTTGCGAGCATTATCTCCAGCCAGCGCTCCGGTTGCCATCCGATCCTTACGGGGATCAGGTGACGATCACGGCCGGTCTTGACGGGGATCAGGTGACGATCACGGCCGGGCGGGCGGCGGCAGCCGGAGGCCTGACATGCCGCCGTCGACGGCGAGCGCCATGCCCGTTACGCCGCTGGCCAGCGGGCTGGCCAGGTAAGCGATCGCGGCAGCCACCTCGTCGGCCGTCACCAGCCGCCCGGTCGGCTGGCGTGCGGCCAGCGCGGCCCGTTCCGCCTCCGGCTCCGCCGCTTCGTCGAGCAGTCGCGCCACCCACGGAGTGTCTGCCGTGCCCGGAGTCACGCACGCGACCCTGATGCCCTCGCGCACATGATCGGCGGCCATCGCCAGGGTCAGCGAGTAGATCGCGCCCTTGCTGGCCGAGTAGAGCGCACGCCGCGGCAGGCCGGCCGTCGCCACGATGGAGCAGGTGTTGACGATGACCGCCTGGCCGCGGCGCGTCACGGCCAGGCGCAACTCGGGCAGCGCCGCCCGGCTCACCCGGACCGCACCCAGCACGTTGACGTCAAGGACGTGCCGCCATTCGTCGTCGTCGTTGTCCTCGACGGTGCCCGTCGCGCCGATGCCCGCGTTGTTGACCAGGATGTCAAGCCCGCCGAGGGCGCTCGCCGCCGCGCCCACGGCGGCACGCACGGCCTGGTCGTCGGTGACGTCGGCCACCACCGGGTACAGCGGCGCTCCGCCGCCAGGGCTGGCCTCAGGCCCGCGGCGGGTGGCTTCAGGCCCGCGGCGGGTGGCTTCAGGCCCGCGGGGGGCGGCCTCAGGTACGCCGGGGCTGGCCTCAGGCCCGCCAGGCGCGGGGATGGCGCGGTCAAGTATCGCGACGCGGGCGCCACGCGACGCGAGCATCCGGGCGGTGGCCAGCCCGATTCCCGAGGCACCGCCGGTCACCAGTGCCGCCAGGCCGTCGAAGTCCGCTGGCGATCCTGGCATGAACGCTCCCCTCGCGCGGGTCCGGCCGGCAGCCTTCCCGCTACCATAGGGGCCACCACGAAGACCCGCCTGCCCAGGAGCGTCGCACAGCAGGGAGCGCCCATGCGGATCGCGCTCTTCATTACCTGCCTGACCGACACCCTCTTCCCCGACACCGGCAAGGCCATCACGTCGCTGCTGGAGCGGCTCGGCCATGAGGTGGCCTTCCCGGCAGGCCAGGCCTGCTGCGGCCAGATGCATTTCAACTCCGGCTACCGCCGCGAGACCGTCCCGATGGTGCGCGGGTTCGCCCGGGCGTTCGGCGGCTTCGACGCGATCGTGACCCCGTCCGCGTCCTGCGCCGCGATGGTGCGCGAGTACCACCCGGCCGTCGCCGCACAGGCGGGAGACCCCGGCCTGGCGCGCGCGGTCGGCGAGATCGCACCACGCGTGCACGAGGTGTCGGGGCTGCTGGTGAACGTGCTTGGCCTGGTCGACGTCGGCGCCTATTTCCCGTACCGGGTCGCCTACCACCCCAGCTGCCACTCGCTGCGGATGCTCCGGGTGGGCGATGCGCCGGTGCGGCTGCTGCGCGCCGTGCGCGGTCTCGACCTGGTCGACCTGCCGGGCGCGGAGGAGTGCTGCGGCTTCGGCGGCACCTTCGCGATCAAGAACGCCGGCACCTCGGCGGCGATGTGCGCCGACAAGGTCGCCGCCGTCCGGGGCAGCGGTGCGCAGGTGCTCTGCTCCTCCGACAACTCGTGCCTGATGCACATCGGCGGCACGCTGACCCGGCAGCGGTCGGACGTAAGGGTCAGGCACCTGGCCGAGATCCTGGCGAGCGCCTCATGACCCTGGCGAGCGCCTCATGACCCTGGCGAGCGACCCATGAGCATGCCCACTTACCTCGGCCTGCCGGCCTTCCCCGAGGCCGCGGCGACCGCGCTCGGCAATGATCAGCTGCGCCGCAACCTCGCGCACGCCACGACCACGATCCGGGTCAAGCGGGCCGCGGCCGTCGCGGAGCTGGCCGACTGGCAGCAGCTCAGGGCCGCGGGCAAGGCGATCAAGGACCACACGCTCGCCCACCTGGACACCTACCTGGCCAGGCTGGAAGAGCGGGTCACCGACGCCGGCGGGCAGGTGCACTGGGCGCGCGACGCCGCCGAGGCGAACAGCATCGTGGCCGGCCTGGTCCGCGCCGCCGGGGCGGACAGCGTGGTCAAGGTCAAGTCGATGACGACGCAGGAGACCGGGCTGAACGAGGCGCTGGCGGCGGAGCACATCACCGCGCTGGAAACCGACCTGGCCGAGCTCATCGTCCAGCTCGGCCACGATCAGCCCAGCCACATCCTGGTCCCCGCCATCCACCGCAATCGCTCCGAGATCCGGGATATCTTCCTGGCCGAGATGGCGGACGTGCCGAGCGGCCTGACCGACGCGCCGGCCGAGCTCGCCGCGGCCGCCCGCGTGCACCTGCGGCGGGCGTTCCTGTCCGCCAAGGTCGGCGTCTCCGGCGCGAACTTCGCCATCGCCGACACCGGCACCCTGGTGGTGGTCGAGTCCGAGGGCAACGGCCGGATGTGCCTCACGCTGCCGGAGACGCTGATCTCGGTCGTCGGCATCGAGAAGGTGCTGCCCTCCTGGCGCGACCTTGAGGTGTTCCTGGCGCTGCTGCCCCGCTCGTCCACGGCCGAGCGGATGAACCCGTACACCTCCACCTGGACCGGGATACGCCCGGGCGACGGGCCCCGCGCCTTCCACCTGGTGCTGCTCGACAACGGCCGGACGGACGCGCTCGCCGACACGGTCGGCCGCCAGGCGCTGCGCTGCATCCGGTGCTCGGCCTGCCTGAACGTGTGCCCGGTCTACGAGCGGGTCGGCGGGCACGCCTACGGCTCGCCCTACCCGGGCCCCATCGGCGCGATCATCACCCCCCAGCTGCGCGGGGTGACCTCGCCGCTCGACGCGTCGCTGCCCTACGCCTCGACGCTGTGCGGCGCGTGCTACGAGGTGTGCCCGGTGGCGATCAACATCCCCGAGGCGCTCGTGCACCTGCGCGGCGAGGTCGTCGACGCCCGGCGGTCAAGGCCGTTGCATGCCGAGCGGATCGTGATGGGCCTGGCAGCCTGGGTGCTGCGCTCCGGCCGCAGGCTCGGCCTGGCGCAGCGCGCCGCGTCGGCCAGCCGGATCCTGCTCGGCAGATCCGGGCGGATCCGGCGGCTGCCGCCCCCGCTGAACGCCTGGACGAAGACGCGGGACGCGCCCGTGCCGCCGCCGGAGTCGTTCCGTGCCTGGTGGGCTCGGACCCACGGCGGCGCGCAGTGACCGCCGCGTCGGCCGGCGACGGGCCCGCAGCAGGCGGCAGGCTCCGGGCCACAGGTAACGGCCCGGCAGGCGGCTCGCGGGAGGTGATCCTGCGCCGGGTCAGGGCCGCCACCGGCCGTGGCCCCGGTCCGGTGGCCGGCCCGGCAGACGGCGCCGTCGACGCGGAGTACGCCGCGATACCGCGTGACTACCTGCGCGCGCATCACGACTCAGCCGATCATGACGTGATCGCGCTGTTCGCCGAGCGCGCCGCCGACTACCGCGCGGTCGTGCGGCGAGTCCCGGCGGCCGGCCTGCCCGGAGCCGTCGCCCGCGCGCTGTCTTCCGGCATGTACGTCGTGCCGGACGGGCTGCCGCCGGGCTGGCTGGGCCGGGTCGCCGCGGACTGCCCGGGCGTCGTGCTCGCCGGAGACGACCCGCCGCTGCCAGCCCGCGCGCTCGACGCGGTGGCCGGGGTGATCACCGGCTGCACGGTCGCGATCGCCGAGACGGGCACGATCGTACTCGACCACGGCCCCGGCCAGGGCCGCCGGGCGCTGACCCTGGTGCCGGACTTCCACCTGGTGATCGTCCGGCACGATCAGATAGCGGCCGACCTTGCCGACGGCATGTCCCGGCTCGACCCGGCGCGGCCGCACACGCTGATCTCCGGCCCGTCGGCGACCAGCGACATCGAGCTCGTCCGGGTCGAGGGCGTGCACGGCCCCCGCACCCTGCACATCCTGATCGCCGGGCCGCCGAGCTGACGGGGTCAGAGCCCGCCGCAGGCGGGGCAGCGGCCGAACAGCTCGACCGTGTGCCCGACCTCGGTGAAGCCGGCCTCGGCCGCGACCTGCGCCGCCCAGCGTTCCACCGCGCGGCCCTCCACCTCCACGCTGGTGCCGCAGCTCCGGCAGGTCAGGTGATGGTGGTGCGCGTCGCTGCGGCAGCGGCGGTACAGCGTCTCGCCGCTGGCGTCGCGGATGGTGTCGACGGTGCCGTCCTCGGTGAGCACCTGCAGGTGCCGGTAGACGGTCGTCAGCCCGACCTGCTCGCCCTGGCTGCGCAGCGCAGCGTGGATCTGCTGCGCGCTGCAGAATCCCGGCATGCTCTGCAGCGCTATGGCCAGAGCCTCCGCCTGCCGGGTGCCGCGCACGCGGGTACCGCGGCCCTGCGGGGCGCTGGCGGGCCGGGATGTAGTCACACCGGCACGGTAGCAGCCCGCGGGTGATGCTCCGGAGCGCCAAGATAGAGGCATGGCAGACCGGCTCCGGCAGGCGACAAGTCCTTATCTGCTCCAGCACGCGAACAACCCCGTCGACTGGTGGCCCTGGTCCGACGAGGCGTTCGCCGAGGCACGCCGCCGCGGCGTGCCCGTCATGCTCTCGGTCGGCTACTCGGCCTGCCACTGGTGCCACGTGATGGCGCACGAGTCGTTCGAGGACGGCCCGACCGCCGACCTGATGAACGAGAACCTGGTGGCGATCAAGGTGGACCGGGAGGAACGCCCCGACGTGGACGCGGTCTACATGACCGCCACCCAGGCGATGACCGGCCAGGGCGGCTGGCCGATGACGGTCTTCATGACGCCCGACCGCGAGCCCTTCTACTGCGGCACTTACTTTCCGCGCGAGCAGTTCCGGCGGCTGATCATCGGCGTGGCCGGTGCCTGGCGGGAGAGCCCGGCCGACGTTACCGGCCAGGCCAGGAACATCGCCGCCGCGCTGGCCGAGCGCGCCGGGTCAGCGCAGGCCAGCCTGCTGGCCGGCGGTCAGCCAGGCGAGGGCGGACCCGGCGCCGGCCAGCTCGCCGCGGCCTGCGCGGCAGCCGTCGCCGGGCTGGCGGACACCTACGACGCGCGCCTCGGCGGGTTCGGCGGCGCGCCGAAGTTCCCGCCATCGATGATCCTGGAGTTCCTGCTGCGCCATTACGAGCGAAACGGAGGGATGGCTGCGGGTCCCGCCGCCCAGGTGACTGAGCCCGGGGAGCCGGACTCCGGCGGCGGGCTTGCCCTGGCGATGGCCGTCGGGACGGCCGAGGCGATGGCCCGCGGCGGCATGTACGACCAGCTGGGCGGCGGCTTCGCCAGGTACTCGGTGGACGCCGGCTGGGTCGTCCCGCACTTCGAGAAGATGCTGTACGACAACGCCCTGCTGGCCCGGGCCTACGCGCACCTGTGGCGCCGGACCGGCTCGGCGCTGGCCCGCCGGGTGGCCGCCGGTACCTGCGCGTGGATGATCAGGGAGCTGGGCACCGCCCAGGGCGGCTTCGCCGCCGCGCTCGACGCCGACAGCGAGGGCGAGGAGGGCAGGTTCTACGTCTGGACCCCGGGGCAGCTGCGGGCGGTGCTCGGGCCCGACGACGGGACGTTCGCCGCGGAGACGTTCGGCGTCACGGAGGCGGGAACCTTCGAGCGCGGCAGCTCGGTGCTCCAGCTCCGCGCCGATCCGGCAGACTCCGAGCGGCTCGCCCGGGTAACGGACGCGCTGCTCACGGCACGGGCCGGACGGGTCAGGCCGGCCAGGGACGACAAGGTCGTGGCCGCCTGGAACGGCCTGGCCATCGCCGCGCTCGCGGAGACCGGCCTGCTGCTCGGCCGGCCGGAGTTCATCGCGGCGGCGCGGGACGCGGCCGGCCTGCTGGCCGGAACCCACCTGGTGGCCGGGCGGATCGCGAGGACTTCCAGGGACGGCGTGGCCGGCCCCAGCGCTGGCGTGCTCGAGGACTACGCCTGCGCGGCGGACGGGTTCATCACGCTGTGCGGCGTCACCGGGGAAGCTCGCTGGCTCGAGCTCGCCGGGCAGCTGCTGGGAACGGCCCTTGACCGGTTCGGTGATCCGTCCGGAGGCTTCTACGACACGGCGGACGACGGTGAGCCGCTGCTGTACCGCCCGGCCGATCCGGCCGACGGCCCCAGCCCGTCCGGCACCTTCGCGGTGGCCGGCGCGCTGCTCAGCTACTCCGCGCTCACCGGGTCGGCGCGCCACCGGGAGGCCGCCGCGGCCGCGCTCGGCGTGCTCCCCGCCATCGCGGCGCGCTACCCGCGGGCGGCCGGCTCCGGGCTGGCCGTGGCCGAGGCCCTGCTCTGCGGCCCGGCCGAGATCGCGATCATCGGGCCGCCCGGTGACGAGCGCACGGCGGAGCTGCACCGGACGGCGATGCTCGCCGCACCGCCGGGCGCGGTGATCGCGGTCGGGCCGCCGGGCGCTGGCAGCGGCGGTGGGATTGGCCGGCTGGCTGGGGCTGGCAGCGGCGGCGGGACTGGCCGGCTGGCTGGGGCTGGCAGCGGCGGCGGGACCGGCCGGCCGGCCAGTGGGGGCGGCGGGGCTGACGGGCCCGATGGTTCGCCGGAGTCCGCTGGTGCGGCGGAGTCCGCTGGCGAGCCCGGGGTCCGGCCGGTCCCGCTGCTGGACGGCCGGGGCCTGGTTGGCGGCGCGCCGGCCGCGTATGTATGCCGGGATTTCACCTGCCGTGCACCCGTCACCGAGGCTGCCCAGCTACGCTCTGTCCTCGCTGCCCCGGCATCAGCGTTTCCCGCCACCGGTTAGAGCCGTATCCTCCTACTTTCCCGCCACCAGTAAGAACCCGTTATCCTCCTATTTCCGGCGACCGGATAGGATAATGTTTCCCGGTGACCGAGTAGGATAATCATTTCCGCTGGTCCGGGCGGTCGCGGGGGCTACGGGACGGCCCGCGACGTGGACGGGCAGGCGCGCGACGTCAGCCGGGGAACGGCCGCGTGATACCCGGGCATCCCGGGTATGAACCGCGCGGGACTGGCGTGTAACGGGCTAGCTGGCCCGCCGGGCTGGCTATGCGGGCGAGACTGCCCAGACCGAGGGGAGAGCAGTGCGCGAACTGGCGCGACGCCTGCGGTTCGTGCTGGCTGCACTGGCCGGGCTGGCGCTGACGGTGACGGCGGTCAGCTGGCCAGCGGCCTCGCCGAGCCCCGTGCACGCGGGTATCCCAGTGCGCGCGGTGCTCAGCGCCGCGATCCTGCACGCCGAGACGGGCGCCGGCGCTGGCGAGGTGCAGCTGCCCCGGTATGCCCGTTCGGCATCTGTGGCAGTTCCCGTCGCCGCCCTGCCACGCGGGTCCCGGGCGCCCGCCGTCGCACCGCTGGGCCGGCTGCTGCCGGCGGACGTGCTCGTGGTCGCGCCTGGCTCGCTGCCGCGCGGGGACGCCGCGCTGGTGCGGAGGCTGCCGGGCGTGGTGGCCGCGCAGTCGATCGACGCGGCGAGGATCCAGGTCAACGGCAAGTACGTGGCGATGCTCGGCGTCGACCCGTCGGCATTCCGCGGCTTCGCCGCGCGGCCGACCGCCGCGTCGACTCCGCTGTGGCGCAACGTGGCCGGCGGGCTCGTGGCGGTCTCGTACACGATGGGGCGGCTGGACAAGCTGCCGCTCGGCGGTTCCGTGACCGTGACCGGCCGGCGTTCCGAGCAGCTGCGGGTCGGCGGGTTCGGCACGGTCGGGATTCCGGGCATAGACGCGGTCGTCTCCCACTCGGTGGCCCGATCGCTCGGCCTGCCGGCCGGCAACGCCATCGTGGTGAGCGCGCCGCACGCGCGGCTGGGCAGGCTCGTCCGCGAGATCAGGAAGCTGGTTCCGCGCTCGCGGCACGCAGTGACGGAGCCGCTGGTGACCCAGCCGACGGGAGCTGGCGCCGCCGCCGTCGCCGCGGGAGCGGCGGGCGCACCGGGATCGGTGGCGGCCGACGGGCCCGGGCTCACCCGGGCGCAGACCCTCAGCTTCCTGCGGGCAGCGGAGAGCAGGATCGGCATGCCCTACGTCTGGGGCGCGGCAGGCCCGCGGACGTTCGACTGCTCCGGGCTGGTGAAATGGTCGCTCGCGCAGGCGGGCGTGCTGATGCCGCGGGTGGCCGTTGACCAGGCGCTGACCGGGCCGCAGGTGCCGGTGTCCCAGCTGCAGCCAGGCGACCTGCTCTTTTACCACACCGATCCCACGGCGCCGACGTACATCTCGCACGTCGCCATCTACCTGGGCGACGGCATGATGCTGCAGGCCCCGGAGCCTGGCCTCGATGTCGAGGTCGTGCCGGCGATCGTCGGCGGGGGCTTCGCCGGCGCGGTGCGCGTCTATCCGAGGCTTGCCGCCGCGGTGGCGGCCGTCACCCCCAGCTGAGCCGCGCCGGGGGCCGAGCCGCGTCGGGCCGTTGAGCCGCGCCGCGCGCTGGCTTGCAGCGTCAGCACTGCCGGAGCTTGCACTGCGCCGGGAGCTCATGTAATCATGATTACATGAGTACACAGAAGGAAGGCACGGGCGCCTCGCCCGTGGAGAAGCTTCGCGGGTGGTTCACCGGCCGCCTCCCCGGCGACTGGTTCGTCAGCGCGCCCGAGATCAGGATCGACCGGGAAGAGATCACGGTAACCGGGGCGCTGCCGGACCCCGAGCTCGCGGCTGACTCGCCGGATGCCGAGCGCGCGGCCGCCGCTGATGGCCGCAGCCGCAGGTTCCGCGAGGAGACCAGGCAGCAGCGGATGGAGATCGCCCGCGAGGCCGAGCACAGCTTCGGCCGCAAGGTCTCCTGGGGCGTGACCTGCGGCGGCACCACGGTGATGTTCACCACATTCTCCGTGCCGGTGATGACCCGGCTGCGCCAGCCCGAGCGGCTCGTCCTTGACACGCTGGTCGACGCCGGGGTGGCGCGCAGCCGCAGCGACGCGCTGGCCTGGTGCGTCCGCCTGGTCGGTGAGCACGAGGACACCTGGCTGACGGATCTGCGGGAGGCGCTGCGCACGGTCGAGCAGGTGCGGTCCGGCGGACCGAGGTCCTGACCGGGCGCCCACGCCGGATGACCGGGGTGCCGAGGGCATTTGATGCCCCCTTGTCGGGGTACACTCCCCAAATCCCGCGAGTACAGGGCGGATTTGCCCTGCGTCGCGGCGGCATCCCGGAGCGAAGCGGCCGGATGGGCGCCCGGAGGAGGAAGTAGTGGTGCATGAGGTGAATGCCGCGTCGGCTGAGTGGAATCCCACGACCGAGCGGCTCCGCGAGCTGACCGAGAGGATGCCGAACAGCCAGGTCACGGAGTTCGGGAACGTAGTCGTCAAGGCACGCGTGGACTCCCGCAGCAGCCGGTCGACGTTCATCGTCGATGACTCGACCAACGCCACGAAGCAGACCATCACCCGCGCGGAGTACGACCGCCTCGCCGCGGCGCAGGACCGCTTCATCGCCGGCACCGACGTGGTCGTCGTGGACGGCTACATCGGATCGGACCCCGCGTTCCGCACCAGGGCACGGCTGGTCATGGAGACCGCGAACGCCAACGTGGCGGGCATGCAGAAGCAGCTCTACTACCCGGTCGGCGAGGACTACGACCCGGCGACCTGGGCGCCGGACACCACGGTGATCTACACGCCGAACCTGCCGGCGCCCGGTTACCCGGACGACAGGGTCATCGCCGTCGACCTCGGCGCCGGCATCACCCGGGTGCTCAACTCGGACTACTTCGGTGAGTCCAAGAAGGGCGGCCTGCGGATGTGGAACAACATCGTCTACAACCGGGGCGGGCTCGCGCTGCATGCGGGCTGCAAGGTCATCCCGCGCACCGGGGCGCCCACTGCCGTGCTTATCGTCGGCCTCTCCGGCACCGGCAAGACCACCACGACGTTCACCACGCAGCTCGGCAGCAAGCCCGCCCAGGACGACTTCATCGCGCTCATGCCGGGCGGCCGGGTCTACACCACCGAGAACGGGTGCTTCGCGAAGACCTTCGGGCTCAACCCGGAGTACGAGCCGCTGATCTACCATGCCACCACCATGCCGGACGCCTACCTGGAGAACGTCTCGGTCGACGCCGAGGGCAAGGTGGACTTCTTCGACACCTCTTACACCAAGAACGGCCGGACCACCTGGCCGTTTTCCTACGTCGATCCCTGGCCGGGTAACGAGGTCCCGCCGGCCGAGTTCCTGCTGATCCTGAACAAGAACGAGAACATCGTGCCCGCGGTGGCGCGGCTCGACCGCGCGCAGGCGGCGGCATATTTCATGCTCGGCGAGACCACCGGGACGTCGGCAGGCGGAAAGGACGAGGAAGGCAAGTTCCTGCGGGTGCCCGGCACGAACCCGTTCTTCCCCCGCGACATGGCCGACATGGGCAACCGGATGCTGGAGCTGCTCGACAGCCATGAGCTGAAGGTCTTCGTGCTCAACACGGGCCGCGTCGGCGGCGGTGACGGGCAGCCAGGCTCGAAGAAGGTGACGATCCCCTACTCGTCGGCGATCGTGCAGGCCATCGTCTCCGGGACGATCGAGTGGGTCACCGACCCGGACTTCGGCTACGAGGTCGCCGCGTCCCTGCCGGGCGTCGATGACATCGAGATCCTCCAGCCGCGCCTGATGTACGAGCGCCAGGACCGCGGCGAGGAGTATGACGCCCTGGTCGGCAGGCTGAAGCAGGAGCGCAGGGCCTATCTCGGCTCCTTCGCCGGGCTGGACGAGGCGATCACCAAGTCGATTCGCTGACCGGCGCGCGGTGGCCGTGGGCGCGGTGGCCGGGGCACGCGCGCCGGGTGATCGGCGCGCGCCGATCGCGCACCTTAGCCCGGGCTCATCGCGCGCCTTAGCCGCGCCGATCGCGCGCCTTAGCCGAGTTGGTGACATTCTTTGGATACGGTGCTAAGGGAACCGGCCGGCATCACGCTGGCCGGCCGGCCAGCGGAGCCAGCGTCGGCATACCCGGAAGCAGCCGGCTGCTAGCCCGCCGGCCGGGCTGGTGGCAGCGAGGGGGAAGGTACCCGATGGGACTTCGCGATCTCGCCTACCGGCTGTACGAGCGCCGGATCGAGGCGTCGCTGTCACCGCAGGCGATCCCCAGGCACGTGGGGGTGATGTGCGACGGTAACCGCCGGTGGGCGAGGTCGGCCGGCTTCACCGATGTCAGCGACGGGCACCAGAAGGGCGCTGACAAGATCTTCGAGCTGCTGCAGTGGTGCCAGGAAAGCGGCGTCGAGGTCGTCACCCTCTGGCTGCTGTCCACCGACAACCTGAGCCGCCCGGCCAGTGAGCTTGACCCGCTGCTGCGGATCATCGAGGACACGGTCCGTGAGCTGGCAACCCAGAACTGGCACCTCAACCCGATGGGCGCGCTCGACCTGCTGCCCGCGGAAACGGCCCGAGCGCTCAAGGACGCAGGCGCGGCGACGGTGAACCGCACCGGCTTGCTCGTCAACGTGGCGGTCGGCTATGGCGGCCGCCACGAGATCGCGGACGCGGTGCGGTCGCTGCTGCAGATGCACGCGACCAAGGGCACCACGATCGAGGAACTGGCCGAGATCCTGGACGTCGAGCACATCGCCGAGCACCTCTATACCGCCGGTCAGCCCGACCCGGACCTGGTCATCAGGACCTCGGGCGAGCAGCGGCTCGGCGGCTTCCTGCTCTGGCAGAGCACGCACTCGGAATTCTATTTCTGCGACGCGTACTGGCCGGCCTTCCGCCGGGTGGACTTCCTGCGTGCCCTGCGCTCTTACGCGGCCAGGCACCGCCGTTTCGGCTCCTGACGGGCGCGGGACCGGCAGCCGGCTCCGCCCGCTGCGGCAGCGGGCTCCGACCGTTGCCGCTGGGCGAGTGGCGGACGGCGAGTGGCAAGCAGCGAGTGGGGGGCCGTCGTGTTAACAGGCCGTTTCGGTACTTCCTGGAAGCGGCCGGCCCAGAGTACGGTCTGAGGTGACGGGCGGTGCGTAGCCGCCCGACGGGAAGGCCCTCGACATCCTCGAGCTTCGCGTCCTGGCACGCAGGCGAGATGAGCGGAGGGCCGGCGCCCGGCCCTCCGCTGGCCGGTCCCGGTCCCGCCGACACGCCTGTGTCCGAACGCGGCGCCGCCCACGGCGCCCAGGGGAGAGCGAGTGGCCAGTACTCAAGCGCGCCGCCAGCAGGCGCCAGCCAGCACCCGTACCGGCATCGGACGGCGCACGTATGTCCTCGACACCAGCGTCCTGCTGGCGGACCCGGCGGCGATCGGCAGGTTCGCCGAGCACCATGTGGTGCTGCCCATCGTCGTCATCACCGAGCTCGAGGCCAAGCGCCATCATCCGGAGCTCGGCTACTTCGCCCGGCAGGCACTCCAGCTCCTGGACGACCTGCGGGTGGAGTTCGGCCGCCTGGACGCCGAGCTGCCGATCGGGGACGCGGGCGGCAGCGTCCGCGTCGAGCTGAACCACGCCGATCCCGGCGTGCTGCCGCCCGGGTTCCGGCTCGGTGACAACGACACCCGGATCCTGTCGGTCGCGCGCAGCCTGGCCGCCGAGGGCGCCGCGGTCGTGCTGGTCAGCAAGGACCTGCCGCTCAGGATCAAGGCGGCCTCGATCGGCCTGACTGCGCAGGAGTACCGCGCTGAGCTCCCGGCCGATACCGGCTGGACCGGCATGAGCGAGCTCGACGTGACCGCGGCGCAGATCGACGAGCTTTACGAGTCCGGCCGGCTGGAGTGCGACGCCGCCCGGGAGCTGCCCTGCCATACCGGGCTGGTGCTGATCTCCGGCGCTTCCGGGGCCGGCAGCGCGCTCGGCCGCGTGCAGGCCGACAAGTCGGTGCGGCTGGTCCGCGGCGACCGCGAGGCGTTCGGGCTGCGCGGCCGCAGCGCGGAGCAGCGGGTCGCGCTGGACCTGCTGCTCGACCCGGAGGTGGGGATCGTCTCGCTGGGCGGCCGGGCGGGCACCGGCAAGTCCGCGCTGGCGCTGTGCGCCGGACTCGAGGCCGTGATGGAGCGCAAGCAGCACCGCAAGCTGGTGGTGTTCCGCCCGCTGTACGCGGTCGGCGGCCAGGATCTCGGCTACCTGCCCGGCTCGGAGTCGGACAAGATGGGCCCCTGGGGGCAGGCTGTCTACGACACCCTGGGCGCCGTCACCTCGCAGACTGTCATCGACGGGGTCCTGGACCGGGGGATGCTTGAGGTCCTGCCGCTCACCCACATCCGCGGCCGGTCACTGCACGACTCGTTCGTGATCGTGGACGAGGCGCAGTCGCTGGAGCGCGGCGTCCTGCTCACCGTGCTGTCCAGGATCGGCGCAGGGTCGCGGGTGGTCCTGACCCACGACGTCGCGCAGCGCGACAACCTGCGGGTCGGCAGGCACGACGGCGTGGTCGCGGTGATCGAGAAGCTCAAGGGACACCCGCTGTTCGCGCATGTCACGCTGACCCGCTCGGAGCGATCCCCGATCGCCGCGCTGGTCACCGAGATGCTGGAGGACCCCGGCCTCTGAGATCGGCGTAACGCCGTCGCCCCCGGGTCGTCGCATGCCGCTGCGGGCGGTACGGTGACCAGCGTCATGAGCGACTCAACGATGCCCCAGGCCGGACCTGGCGCGCCGGTGCCGGGCCCGCGCGCGCCCGTGCCCTTTCCTGCCGCCGCCCAGGGTGCGATTCCCGCAGTCTCCGTGGTCATGCCCGTGCGGAACGAGGAACGGCACCTGGCGGACGCGGTCCGCGAGGTGCTCAGCCAGGACTATCCGGGCGATCTGGAGCTGGTACTCGCGGTGGGGCCGTCGCACGACCGGACTCAGGAGATTGCCGAACGGATGGCCGCAGCCGACTCTCGCATAACAGTGGTGCCCAACCCCTCCGGGCAGATTCCCAGTGCCGTCAACGCGGCGATCAAGGCATCCAGGCACTCGGTCGTGGCGCGGGTGGACGGGCACTGCCTGCTGCCGCCCGGGTACCTGCGCGGCGCGGTGCGGGCGCTGGAGGAGACCGGGGCCGACAACGTCGGCGGCATCATGGCCGCCGCCGGGGTGACCCCGTTCCAGCAGGCGGTGGCCTGGGCAATGACCTCCCCGGCCGGAGTGGGCGGGTCGCCGTTCCACACCGGCGGCGAGCCAGGTCCGGCCGACACCGTGTACCTGGGGGTCTACCGCCGCGCGGCGATCGAGCGGGTGGGCGGATACGACGAGGCGTACCTGGTGGCCGAGGACTGGGAGATGAACCACCGGATCCGGCTGGCCGGCGGCCTGATCTGGTTCCTGCCGGACCTGCGGGTCACGTACCGGCCGCGGGCCAGCATCGGCGCGCTGGCCCGGCAGTACTTCCGCTACGGGCGGTGGCGCCGGGTGGTGGCCCGGCAGCACCCGGGTACGGTCAGCTGGCGCTACCTCACGCCGCCGGCGGCGGTGCTGGCGATCGCCGCGGGAACGCTCGCCGGGCTGGCCGGGTTGGCCGGGCTGGCCGGCCTGGCGTCCGGCACCGCGGCTGGCTGGGCGCTGATCGCCACGGCCGGCTTCGCCGTTCCGTTCCTCTACCTGGCCGGGATCGTGGCGGTCAGCGGCATGGCGGCGCGCGCCCTGCCCGCGCGGGTGGCGATCAGGCTGCCGCTCGTGCTGGCGGTGATGCACATCTGCTGGGGAGCCGGGTTCCTGACCAGCCCGGCCAGCCTGGTCCCGGGCGCGCGGCCGAGGCGCGGCCGCTGAGCCGCTCCGGCGCGGAACCCGGCGCGGCGCGGAGCCCGGCCGGCGCGGTGCCCGGCCGGCGCGGCTGACTGCCGCCAGGGCGCGGCGCGGAACCCGTTCGATGTGGCGTTGGGCGGGTTCTATGCCGTTGAACGCCACATTCAACGGGTTCGGGTACGGGCGGGACGGGTCAGGTTCTGAGGAGGAACTCGGCCAGGTCGAGGTCAACCGGGTAGGTGATCTTGATATTGCGCTCGCTGCCGGGCACGATGCGGATGGGAACCTCGGGCAGGTAGCGGAACACGACGCCGCAGTCGTCGGTCTGGGCGGCAGCGGCGAAGCCCGGATCGGCCTCGGCGAGCTGATAGGCCCTGGTGATCACGGACAGCCGGAAACCCTGCGGCGTCTGGCATCGCAGCAGCAGGTCACGGCGGGGCATCCCGGTGAGCACGCCGTCGGCGGCCTCGACGATCGTGTCGGACGACGGCACGCTGACGCTGATCGCCCGGTCCGTCGCCAGCGCGAGCGCGCATGCCGCGATGATCCGCTGGTCGACCAGGGGCCGGGCCGCGTCGTGGAAGAGCACGTTGCAGTCCTCATCGCCGAGCGCGGCGATCGCCCGCCGGGTCGAGTCCGTGCGGGTGACGCCGCCCTCGATCACGTCCGTCACCTTGCGGTACTGGCCCGCTTCCAGCAGGGCGCGCACGCGCACCGTATGGGCCGCGTTCGTCACGACCAGGATCGCGTCGATGCAGGGAGCGTCATCGAAGGCCGCGACCGAGTGCTCGATCAGCGTCCGGCCCGCCAGTGTGCGCAGCTGCTTGGGCAGGTCACCACCGAACCGGTGGCCGGATCCGGCGGCTAGCACAACGGCGACCGTCCGCATGGGCGGACTTTACCCGCTGCGCTGCACCGGCAGGAGCACCGGTAACGTGAGTGCGCTGGGTCATCAGCCAGACACTTATTGTGCATACTGCCGGCGACCGGGCGGGCGCCGGGGGCGGCTGAGCATGATCCGGAGTAGGCATCGCCTGTGCTGGGTATCGCTCCGGCCGAGGGCGGCGCCAGGCCGTGGCTGTGGCCCGGGCTCCGGCAGATGTCGCCAGGTCAGGCCAGCCCGGCAGGGTCAACGGGAGGTTGGGCATGACAGTGGCCGAGGTAGTCGACAGGCTGCCTCGCCGCATGGCGCGCTGGGCAGTAGGCCGCTTCCTCGCGCCCAACTCGATGACGGGCATCTCGCTCGCGCTCAGCGCGAGCGCGGCCACCTGGTTCTCGGCCGGTACCAGAGCGGGCAACGTGGCCGGCGGCCTCGCCGCGGCGGGCGCTTACCTGGCCGGACGTTCCGCGCGGGAGCTCGCTGCCCCGGCGGCGGCCAGCAGCGCCGTCAGCGACGGCCGGCTCGCCGTGGCCTGCGCCGCGGTATCCGAGGCCGGCGTCTATGCGGGCCTCGCTGCCGGCGGCCTGGCCGCCGGCAGCAGGGCGGCGGGCTGGACCGGCATGTGGCAGCTGGCGACCGCGGTCCTGATCGTGGTGGCGGTCAGCCAGCTGGCCGGAGCATGCGGCAGCTCGCCGGGCTCGGCCGGGCAGCGTCCGGCATCACCGGGCGGCATGTCCTGGCGGCGGATCCCCGCCATGCCCTGGGGCGGCCGGGTCCTGCTGATCGTGGTGGCCGTCCCGGTATGGGGCGCAAGGGACGCTCTCTTCGGCCTGCTCGGCTGGGCCGTCATCGCGATCGGCTGGGCGGCCGCGACCGGCCGGCCGAGGCCGGCCGGGAGCCCGGGCGCCAGCGCAGTCGTGGCATGCCGCGATGACGGGCCGATCGCCAGCCAGCTTGGCCGCCCCGCCCGCGGCCAGCTGGTGCCGCTGCCGCCGGCGCTCACCGGGCTGGCCGCGGTGGCCGTGCTCGCGGTGCTTGGCCTGCGCAGCATCCCCGGCCTCCTGCTGCTCGCCCCGGTCGCCGCGATGCTGCTCGCCGCGGCGGGAGCCAGCCATCCGCACGACGGCCGGCTCGACTGGATGGTGCCCGCCGTGCTGCAGGCGGGCCAGTACGCGTACATCGCCGGCGTCGGCTTCGCGTCGGGTGTCCCGGCACCGCTGGTCTTCGCGCTGTGCGCCGTGATCGCCGTGCACTACGCGGATCTCGCCGGTCACGCTCAGCGACGTACGGCCATGGGCTGGGATGGCCGCATGATCGCGGCAGGGCTGGCCGCGGCGCTGGGCATAGCGACGTTCGCTTACGTGCTGCTCGCGGCGTATCTTGGTGTGCTCATCTGCCGGGAGATCGCGACAAGCTTGCCGGCAGCCATGGAGGGAGTGGGCCGGTGATCAGCATGGTCCTGGTGGCGGGCGCCCCGGGCCGGCGCTGCCCGGGCGGCGACGCAGAGGGAGACCGCCGGTGATCGGCATGGTGCTAGCGGCGGGCGCGTCGCGCCGGCTCCGCCCCGACACCGACCTGCTGCCCAAAGCGCTGCTCCCGGTGGCGGGCGACACGACGATCCTGGACATCGCGCTGCGCAACCTGGCCGCCGTTGGCATGCGCGACATCGTCGTGGTCGTCGGGCACGCGGCCGGAGTGATCAGCGATCGCGCGGCTGACCTGGAGCGCGGGCACGGCGTGACGCTGGAACTGCTGTACAACGAGCGGGCTCTTGACTGGAACAACGCCTACTCGCTCTGGCTCGCCCGCGAGTATTTCGGCAGCGGCGTGCTGCTGGTCAACGGTGACACCGTTCACCCGGTGAGCGTCGAGAAGGCGCTGCTCGCGGCCTCGCGAGGCAGCGGCGAGGGCCCGGCGGTGATCATTGCGGTGGACGATGTCAAGCCGCTCGGTGACGAGGAGATGAAGGTTGTCCTCGATTCGCGGCGGCTGCTGACCAGGATTACCAAGCAGATGGATCCCGCGCTGGCCGACGGGGAGTACATCGGGGCGACGCTGATCGAGCCGGCCGCAGCCGTGCCGCTGGCCAGCGCGCTGGAGGCGACCTGGCGCCGGGACCCGGGCCTGTACTACGAGGACGGTTACCAGGAGTTCGCCGATCGCGGCGGCGAGATCGCCGTCGCCCCGATCGGCGCCGTGGAATGGGTCGAGGTCGACAACCACGACGACCTGCGGCGGGCACGGGAGATCGCCGTCCGCTGCTAATCTCGCGGATGGCCGCTGATCCGCTGATCGCCGCCGGTTCGCGGTTCGCCGCCGATCTGCCGGCCCGCCGAACCCTTCGAGGAGGTTCATGCCGCTCCTGGCCCGGATGCTCGCCGCCCCGCTGATCATCGACGTACGGCGCGGGGCGGTCGCTGGCCTCGGCACGCTGCTCGCCGACCGGCGCATCGCGACGGAGGGACGGGTAGCGGTTGCGGTGGGCCCCGGCCAGGGGGACAGCATCGTCGCCGAACTGGAGATCGACGCCGCGGAGGTCTTCCGCATCGCCGACGGCTCGCATAGCGGCGCGGTAACGCTCGGCAAGCGGCTCAGGGCCGGTACCTATGAGGCGGTGGCCGGCATCGGCGGCGGCAGGACCATCGACGTCACCAAGTTCGCCGCGCACATGGCCGGCATCCCGATGGTCGCGGTCGCGACTAACCTGTCGCATGACGGCATCGCCTCGCCGGTCAGCTCGCTGGAGCACGAGTCGGGCAAGGGTTCGTACGGCGTTGCGCTTCCTGTCGCCGTCGTCGTCGACCTGGACCGGGTGCGACGCGCGCCCGCCCGGCTGGTCAGCGCCGGAATCGGGGACGTGATCAGCAACCTGTCGGCGATCGCGGACTGGGAGCTTGCCGCGATCTACGCCGGCGAGATTGTGGACGGGCTGGCCGCCACGATGGCGCGCACGGCCGCGCACGCGGTGCTGCACCTGCCGGGCGACATACAGTCCGAGGAGTTCCTTAAGGTGCTCGCCGAGTCGCTCATCCTGTCCGGGATGGCGATGTCAGTAGCAGGCTCGAGCCGTCCGTGCAGTGGCGCGGACCACGAGATCCTGCACGCCATCGACAAGCTCTATCCGGGTGTCGGCAACCACGGCGAGCTGGCCGGGCTGGGCGCCCTGTTCTGCGCTCACCTGCGCGGTGACGCGGGTCAGGCCGGGCTGCTGTCGGCCTGCCTCGGCCGGCACGGCCTGCCCAGGATCCCCGGCGACCTCGGGCTCTCGCCCGCTGACTTCGCCAAGGCCGTAACACTGGCCCCGGCGACCCGCCCGGGCCGCTATACGATCCTTGAGCACCTCGGCCTGTCCGAGGAGCAGGTAGCCCAGCGAGTGGAGGAGTATGACCGGGCCCTCGCTGGCTGATCTCAGGTCGGCTGGCCAGCCGCCGGCGGTGCTCGAGCGGCTGAACGACGAGCACTGGGCCGGCCGGCTCTACATGCGCAAGTTCTCGCCCCGGGCGACCTGGGTCTTCGCCCGGCTTGGCTGGTCGCCGAACGCGGTCACCCTGGCGTTTATCGCCTGCGGCATCGCCGCCGGGGTGGTGGCGGCGCTTGGCGGCCTGGCCTCGGCCGTGGCCGTGGCCGTGCTGATCCAGGGGTACCTGCTGTTCGACTGCTCCGACGGCGAGCTGGCGCGGTGGAGCGGCCGAACCTCGGCGACCGGCGTGTACCTGGACCTGATCGGCCACTACCTGGGCGAGGCCGCGCTGCTGATCGGGCTCGGCCTGCGCGCGCAGGGGCATCTCACGGACTCCGGCCCGTACGTGAGCGCGGGCCTGGCCGCCGCCGTGCTGGCCGTCATCGTCAAGGCCGAGACCGACAATGTGGTGGTCGCGCGGGCCAAGGAGGGGCTGCCCGCCGCGCACGGGGACAAGGCACTGCAGCCCGCGGGCTCGGGGCTGGCCCTGGCCCGGCGGCTGGCCAGCATGCTTCGGGTGCACCGGATCACCCAGGCGGTGGAGCTCTCGCTGCTGATCCTGCTCGCTGCGGTGGCCGACGAAATCCGCGGCGGGCTGCTTGCCACCCGGGTGCTCACGCTGGCGTGCCTGGCCGTGAGTGCGCTGATGGTGGTCGCGCACCTGGCGGCGATCGTCGCGTCGCGGCGGCTCCGGTGACGGCGGCGGTCAGGTCCAGGGGCGCCGCGATGACGACGGCGGTCACGTCCAGGGGCGCCGCGGTGAAGCATAGGAGATCCGGATGAAGCTCTCCTGCGTCATTCTCACGATGGGCAACCGCCCGGCCGACCTGGACCGGGCTATCGCCAGCACCGCGGCCCTGCGGGCCAACGGCGGCGACCTGGTCGTGGTCGGCAACGGCGCGGACGTGCCGCCGGTTCCGGACGGCGTCACGACGCTCCGGCTGCCGGCCAACGTCGGCGTGGCGGCCGGCCGCAACGCGGGCGTGGACGCCTGCACGGGCGATGTGGTGCTGTTCCTTGACGACGATGGCTGGTTCCCCGACGAGGGGCTGGGGGAGTACGTCGCCGGGCGGTTCGCGGCCGATCCGCTGCTGGCGGTCATTTCGTTCCGGGTGGTGGATCCGGCGGGCGGTCCGGGTGCCCGATGGCATGTTCCCCGGCTGCGGGCCGGCGATCCCGAGCGGTCCTCTCAGGTCACCACTTTCGCCGGGGGCGCGTGCGCGATCCTGAGGTCCGCTTACCTAGAGGCTGGCGGCCTGCCCGGCCAGTTCTTCTACGCGCACGAGGAGACCGATCTGGCCTGGCGGCTGATGGACGCCGGCTACCGGATCGAGTATGACGCCGCCGCCCGGATGTGCCATCATGCGATGCCGAACGCCCGCCACGCGGAATTCCACCGGCTCGACGGGCGGAACCGGGTGCTGCTCGCCCGCAGGAACTTGCCCTGGCCGCTGGCCGGCGCCTATCTGGTCGACTGGCTGGCGATGACGCTCATCCGGGTGAGATCGGCTGCCGCGGTGCGGGCGTGGCTATCCGGATTCGCCGAGGGCTGGCGGATGGATCCCGGCCGGCGCCATCCCATCTCCGTCAGGACGGCGTGGCGGATGACGATGGCCGGGCGCCCGCCAGTGATATGAGTCATGGGCTGGGCGCGGCGGGTCACCGTCAGCGGGCCCAGCCAGTGACCTGAGTCATGACCTCGGCGCGCAGGGTGACCGGGCCGGCCCCGAGCCGGTGATTTGCCTCATGACCCGGGCGCACCGGGATCAGTCCGTGCATGATGGGATGACCAAGCGGGCCGGACGTAGTGGGTGAGCCGCGACCAGCCGGGCGGGCCGGAAACACGGCGCTAGACTCTGTACGGTGGAGGGTCGTCAATGGCCATGCTCGCGCCGAGGGCGGCACCGGCGGATGAAAACGGACCGGGCCGATGGGCCCGCTTTGTGACCCCTGACGTGCTCCCCCGGCGATGGTCCGCGGCGATTTTCGCCGCCTGCGCTGTCTTCGCTTCCGGGGTCGCGCTCTTCAGCAGCAACGGCCTGCACCGGCGCTGGGGCATGGTCGCGGCCTGCGCCTACCTCGTGGCCACCATGGCTGTCCTGGCCTGGCGCTCGCGGGGCGCTGACCTCGCGCTGCTGGTGAGCGTCGGCGGCGCCCTCGTCACGCCACTGTTCTGGAACGCGGCCACGGGCAGGCGCCAGCCAGAGGTCGGTGTCATCCAGCGGTCGGCCGGCCAGCTCGTTCATCATCATTCGCCCTACCAGAGCGCCGCGGCGCTCGCCGCGGTCCACAACCCGAACGCCTACAACCCGTATCTGCCCGTGATGTCGCTGTTCGGGATTCCGCGCGCCCTGTTCGGCCCGGGCGCGATCACCGATCCGCGTATCTGGTTCGGCCTGGCGTTCCTGCTCGTCTTCGGCCTCGCGCTGGCGGCCGCAGGCGCGAGGCACTTCGTGCGCTGGACGCTTTTCATCGCCGCGACGCCCGTGATCGCGTTCGAGCTGGCTGTCGGCGGCACTGACGTGCCCATTCTCGCCCTTATGTGCCTGGGTCTCGCGCTGCTCTGGCGTCGCCCCCGGCATGTACTCGCCGGGCTCGCGCTCGGTCTCGCCGCCGCCGCGAAGGCGACGGCCTGGCCAGCGATCGTGGTCGCCGCCGTGCTGATCGCCGTCCGCGATGGCCGGCGCCCGACCCTCTACTTCCTCGGCGCGGCGCTGGCGGCCTGCGCGGCGCTTATCGGCCCGGTGGCCATCCTCTGGCCATCGGCCCTGGTCGCTAACACGATCATGTTCCCGCTGGGACTGGCCAACATTAAGTCAGCCGCGGCCAGTCCGCTACCTGGGCATATTATTGCCCAGACCGGACAGGCCGGGCACGTGATCGCGGTGGTGTTGCTGGTGCTCGCCGGATTGGCGATCGCCGTGTCCCTGGTGGTGCGCCCGCCGAAGGACGTTCCGTCGGCCACCTGGCGGCTGATCATCGGACTGACGCTGATGTTCGCGCTGGCGCCCGCGACCAGGTTCGGCTACTTCATTTATCCTGGTGCGCTGCTGGCCTGGCTGGAGGTGTCGCTGCTGACCGGTCACCGGTCCGCAGCCGGATCTGGGGAGCCCGGATCCACTGAGGTGGCGGGGCACGAGACTGCCGCCCGCGAGATCGCCGGGCGCGAGAGTGAGATGGCCGGGCGCGAGATGGCCGAGGTCGGGCCGCTATCCGACGCGGCACCGCGGCGGGGGCCAGCTTAGCGGTCAGGTCCGGCGGTTCCCTCGGTCAGGCCCGGTGCGTCCTGGTCAGGGCACGCCGGGGCTGTTGGGTCCGGCGAACGCTGAGGTATCGCTGTTGCAGCTCGCATCACCGTTGAGGCTGTCCCCGTCGGCCTTGAGCTTCCTGGCGAGACTGCCGATGGTGGCCGTGGAAGGCGTGGGCGACGGGGACGGCGTCGCGAGCAGGCCCTGGTAGCTAGAGCCAATGACCAGCTCGATTGTGCCAGGGGTGAGGCTGGTGTCTTGCAGCACGGTGACATCACTGAGCTGTTCCTGCAGTGTATCGACGGCTGGCTTGTCCGTAGCGGAGGCGTACTCGATCACCGAGCTGGCGTGGTCGAACGGCGGATCGTCGCCAGTGCCGACCACGTGGAAGCCACGGCTGATCAGCGCGTTCGCCGCGTCACCGGCGATGCCGGCCACGCCCGACCCGTTCAGCACCTGCACGTTGACCTGGGACGGCTTGGCGTCGAGCACCGGCGTGGTCTTCTGATGGCTCTTCTGCTTGACGATCCTCGGCAGCTTCCGGTTATGCGCGATGGCTTCGAACAGCTGGGTCGCCTGCGGCGCCCAGGCGACCCACTCGGCATTCTGCGGTGCTGTCACCGTAGGCACCTGAATGAACTCGAACTTGTTGAGCGGCACACCCTTGAGGCTCTCGGCGATCTTCAGCATGATCGAGGGGGTCATTCCGCTGTCCGTGGTCATCGCCGACGCGACGTCCTTGACCACGGAGAACAACCTGCTGGGGTCGCTGAGCATGCTGGTGTGCTCGATTTCCTGCAGCAGAGAGGCCATCAGGTACTGATCACGCTGAATGCGCTGCAGGTCGGAACCCTCGCCGATGTTCTCCCGGGTGCGCCAGTAGGCCAGCGCCTCCCTGCCCATCACATGGTGCTTCCCGGCCGACAGGTCGAGCCCGGAGTTCACGTTGTCCACCGCGATGGGCAGGCAGATGTCCACGCCGCCCAGATCGTCGATCACCCTCTCGAACCCCACGAAGTCCAGCTCGATGAAGTGGTTGATGCGGATGCCGGTCTCCTGCTCGATGGTTTTCCAGAGGCACCCGGGGCCGCCGTTGGCGAAGGTGGAATTGATCTGCTCGACATCGTCAGCGAGCTGCGCCTGCTGGCCCGGGCTGTTTTTCCCGTAGGGAACGCAGGAAAGGATCGGGACGACCGAATCTCGAGGGATGGACATGACGACAACGCGCTTGCGGCCAGGCGAGATGTGCAGCACGATCACGGTGTCGGAGCGCTGGCCGTCGTCCACGAGGCTCGCGCCGAATTTTCTGTTCGCGCCCTGCCGGCTGTCCGAGCCGATCAGCAGGATGTTGAGCGCGTCGTTGTACTGCGGCGGGCGCTTGCCAAGATCGGTGACCTGAACATGGTGAATGCTGTCCCACACGTTCCGGTACTCCGCGTAGGCGCTGAGGACGGCCGCGACAAGTATGAACGTCAGCACGACTGAGATACGAGCGACGATACGGCGACCGCGCGCGCGGGACCCACGGCGCGCGCTCCGGCGTGATGCCCGCCGGCCGGCGCGCCCCCCATTGTCGTAGCGGCTCATCGGTCCTCCGGGCAGTAATCCTAGCCGCCTGCCGTACACGACTTGTCGCCAACCGTTCAGCCGGATGCTATGTCGCGCTAACGGCATAAACCGTCACCATAATGGATGACATGCGGGCCGCGCCGCCGCGAGAACGCTGCCGTGACCATGGCCCCATCTACAGTATGTCTGTGTGCTCCGCAGACCGTCCTGCCGACAGATCCGCTGCTGGTGACGGCGTGACGGGTGACGGCGCCATGACGGGTGACGGCATGACAGGTGACGGCGCCGCGACGTGGGACAGCGCCACGACGTGGGATGGTCCCACCTCGTGGGACGGTGCCGCGGCTGATGACGTCGCCGCGTGGTGGGACAGCGCGATAGAGCGGGACGGCGCCTTGACGGGTCACGGCGCTGCTGCGGATGCCGTCGCCGCGTGGTGGGACGGCGCCGTCAAGCGGGACGGCGCCAGCACGGATAACATCGTCGCCGCGGGAGACGGTGCCGCGATGGATGACGGCGCCGCTACTGGGGACATCGCCGCGGATGACGGTGCCGTGACGGGGGACGGCGCCGCGGATGACGGCGCCGCTACTGGGGACATCGCCACGGATGACGGCGCCGCGACGGAGGACGGCGTTGCCGCTGAAGGCGCGGCCAGGATAAGTGCCGGCCTGGCGGCCGTCGAGGCCAGCGAGGACAGGGGGATCGAGGAGGTCTCAGCCGAGGTCCGCGAAGCGGCGCAGACCGGACCAGAATCGCCGCGCTCGGCGAAGCACGCGGGCGGTGGTCTCGCCGTCTTCCGCCGCTGGTGCGGCCGTATCGCACGGGAGTTGCGGCGGCTGACCGCGGGCGGCGCGTTCGCCAGGCTCACGGTGCTTCCGGCAATCCTGGTGACGGCCTGGTTCCTGCCCGGCCTGCCGCTGCTGCTGGCCCGCTCGTTCGTGCCAGCGGCGATGCTGCTGATCTCCGCCGCGGTGGCCGTGGCGCTCGCCGTCAACGGCCTGCGCCGGGTACCTGGCCATTGGCCACGCGAGCTGCCCGGGCCCGCCCCCCGCTCCGACGGCGGCTGGGCGGCCAGGGCGGGCCTGGCCGGGACCGTAGTGGTCGCCGCCGGCTTCGCCGTCTGGCAGCTGCTGGTGAACTCGGCTTCGGTCATCGTCAGCCGCTCGCCAGGGGCCTACTTGCAGTCCGGGTACTGGATCGCCCAGCACGGCGCACTGCCCATCTCGGAGTCGCTGGCAGCTTTCGGTGGCGCGCATCCCGGGCTGTCGTTTTCCAGCACCGGCTTCCTGCCGCATGGCAGCGCGGTTGTGCCATCGTCCATGTCCGGATTGCCCATGCTGATCGCCGGGGGATACTGGATTCACGGCCTGTCCGGCGCCGGGGCGGTGAGCCCGGTCCTGGGGGCGCTCGCGGTGCTCACGTTCGCCGGCCTGGTTGGCCGGCTGGCGGGTCCGCAATGGGCTCCGGCCGGAGCGCTCGTGCTCGCGGCCACCTTGCCCGAGCAGTATGCGAGCAGATCCGCGTTCAGCGAGACGCTGACGCAAGTGCTGCTGATCGGCGGGCTCTGCCTGCTCATCGACTCGCTCACCCTCGACAGCGCGGGCCAGGGCGCCGGCCTGGCGGCGATGCCGCGAGGCTGGCCACGCTGGCTGACGCCAGTCCGAATGCTGGCGGCGCTGGCCGGACTGGCGCTGGGGCTGAGCGTCCTAGCGCAGGTGGACGCGCTCCTTTATCTGCTCCCGGTGATTCCGTTCGTCGGCGTGGCGATTGCGGGACGGAGAGGGCCAGCAATTCCGTTCAGCATGGGTCTTATCGCGGGCGTCGGCTACGGCCTTGCCGATCTGTATCTGGAGTCACGGCCTTACCTGGATAGCCTCGCCCGGCCGCTCCAGCTTGTCGGGCTGATCGCGGCGGGGATGGCGGTGCTCACGGCGGCCGGAATCCTGCTCGTGCGCCAGGCGCGGCTACGCCGGCTGCTGCGAAAGGCCAGCGGCGTGCGGCCCGTGCGATGGCTGCCCGAGGCCGGCGGCGTAGTGTGCGCCGCGGCCCTGATCGGCCTGGCCGCCCGCCCTTACCTGCAGACGGTGCGCGGGCATGTCAGCCCCGCGACGGCCGCGTTCATTGCCGGCCTGCAGCGGCTTGAGCACCTGCCGGTCGATCCGACCCGGCTATACGCAGAGGACACCCTGTACTGGGTCATCTGGTATATCGGCGCGCCCGCGGTGCTGCTCGGCGGGCTCGGCCTGGCGCTACTCGTGCGCCGGACCCTGCGCGCGCTGCTGACCTGGCAGGACGTGACCAGGGTGGCGCGCAACTGGGGGCTGCCGCTGGCGATCATCGGCTTCGGGACGGCCGCCGTGCTCTGGCGGCCGGGCACAGTGCCTGATCAGCCGTGGGCGAGCCGCCGGCTGGTGCCCGTGGTCCTCCCCGGTCTCGTCCTGTGCGCGATCTGGGCCTCAGCGTGGCTGGCCGGCCGTGCCAAGGAACGCGGCGCCGGTACCGCGGCCTGGTCTTTTGTCGGCGCGTGCTGCGTGGTAGCGCTGCTGGTCCCGACTGTGGTGACGACGTTCGGCGCCGGGCTGACTCACTCAGGGAAAGACGGCTCGCTGCGTGTGGTCGCTAACGGGCTGGCACTCAAGCGCACGGGAACGGGCGAGATGAGGGCGGTACGGGAGCTATGCGGCGCGATCGGCCCCGATGCTTCCGTGCTGATCCTCGACCGGCAGGTGGCCCAGCGGTTCACCCAGGTGATCCGGGGCATGTGCGGCGTGCCGGTCGGCTGGATGTCGGATCCGTCCCCGGCCGACGAGCAGGGCGTGCTGAGCGGGATATCGGCGGCCGGGCGGCACCCTGTGCTACTCGCCGAACGTCCCGGTGAGCTGGGGTCCTACGGGCTGCACGCTCGGCAGGTTCTCGACCTGCGGACGACGCAGGATTCGCATGAGCTCACCCAGCCACCGACGGCACCCGGACCGGTTAGCTACGTGATATGGCTGGCGTTCCCGGACGCATTGCCGACAGGCGCGTAGCGCACGAACGGCGCGGGCGGCTCGCGTGTCGCTGGTGGTGGTCCGCGGTGGTTCCGCGGGTGGCCGGCGGGTGACCAGCCGGGACGAGGCGCACGGCGTGCGGATTTGCCTCCGGCTTGCATGCACCCTAAAATCAAGGAGACAGCGACGCGGGGTGGAGCAGTTCGGTAGCTCGCTGGGCTCATAACCCAGAGGTCGCAGGTTCAAATCCTGCCCCCGCTACCAGGAAGTGCAGGTCAGGGGCCCGATCGCCAGGAAGGCGGTCGGGCTTTGATCTTTGTGGCAGCGCTGTGGCAGCAGGATCTGGTCGCACAGGCTGGTGGGTAGCGGAGTCGTCTGGCACAGGCCGACATCTTGGTCAGTTTTTTCCTGTGGCCGACATCCGTCTGTGACAGGCTCTGCTTCTTGGCCTGGCGGACCAGCTTCGGTGTCCGATCCCGATTGAACTGAGGCAGTCCCGTCCGGTCTGAGGTATCTGGGGTGTTGTCCCGCTCGATCTGAGGCGCGGCTGGCGGCTGGGCTGCTGTCCTCGTCTGATCTGTGTTAGTCCCGTCCGGTCTGAGGCATTCGGCGTGTCGTCCCGCTTGACCTGAGGCATGGCCGGTTATGGTCGTGCTCAGGCGGGGGATTGCGGACCTGGGTGGTGTGGCCGTGGCCTTAGCGGCAGGTGTGGCGGCTGGCGGGGTTAGCGCCGGTGATGCCAGCTTGGTTTTTGCCGAGCCGGGCGGGTCGAAGCGCCGTGAGCTGCTTGCGCGGTGCTGGGACGTGCGGTTCGAGGACGTGCCGCCGGTGCGCTCGTTTCCCTCGCGGCCTGGGCAGCGGCACTTTCCGGGTCTGTGGTGGGCTGCGACAACGTGCGATCATGTGGGGTACGAGTCGTGGGTCGAGCGCGACCACGTGATGAGGCTGGACTTCGATCCGGCGGCGGTGGCTTTCTCCTCCCAGCCGTTCCGGCTGCTGCTTGGCCGCCCGGGGGAGCGGACGCTGCGGCATGTCCCTGATTTCTTCGTGCGGCAGCGCGACGGATCCGTGGTGGTGATCGATGTCCGCCCGGATGACCGGGTCGGGCCGAAGGACGCGGCGGTGTTCGCGGCGACCGCCGGCGTGTGCGCGTCGGTGGGCTGGTCGTACCAGCGTGTTGGCGCGCTGGACCCGGTATTCGCGGCGAACCTGCGGTGGCTGGCCGGGTACCGGCATCCGCGGTGCCTGCGCAGCGACCTCGGAGCCCTGCTGCGTGAGGTGTTCGCGGCGCCTGTTCCGCTGCTGCCGGGTGCGCGGGCGGCAGGGGACCCGGTTGCGGTGCTGCCGGTGCTGTTTCACCTGTTGTGGTCCGGTGTTCTGGCAGCTGACCTGGCCGGTTCCCGGCTGGGCGCCTCATCGGTGATCACCGTGGCCGGCGGCACGTCGTGACGGTGTCCCGGCCGGAGATGCTGAGGCCCGGTGATGAGGTCCGGCTCGGGAACGGGTCGCGCACTGTGATCGCGGTGACGGCAGCGGCGGTCCGGCTGGCGGACGTCACCGGGACCGAGTCGGTGGTTCCGCTGGCGCAGCTGCTCGCGGACCCGGCTTTCGAGCTGATCACGCCGCGGCGGCGGCCGGCCGGGCTTCCGCCGGAAGGGCTGCTGAGCCAGCTGCCGGCCGCCGTTGCCGAGCAGGCGCGCTGGTGGGAGCAGCACATTCTCGAGGTCGTCACCGGGCTGCGGCCGGACGCGGGCATCGGTGCTGTCCCCCGGCCTGAGTACGACCCTGCCACCCGTTCGATGCGGCAGCGGGAGATCGCCAAGATTGCGGAACTGTCAGCGGCTGGCCACCAGGCCGGGCTCAGCACATTCCAGCGGCTGCGCCGGGAGTATGAGACCGAGGGACTGTGGGGGCTGGTCGACCATCGGTCTGCCCGCCAGTCTGCGGCGGGCGGGCGGGTCGATCCCCGCGTGGTCGACGCGGTCCGCCAGGCGGTGAGCGAGGAAACCAGCAAGTCCACGGGAACACGGGGACGGCTGCGGCGGCGGGTCG
>Ga0302325_10002966_pt1 | contig 40581 bp, 37 predicted proteins | sample Palsa_T0_2_FD_201948 | JGI IMG/M metagenome (GOLD analysis project Ga0302325, IMG submission 201948) | Peat permafrost microbial communities from Stordalen Mire near Abisko, Sweden - Palsa_T0_2 | ecosystem: Environmental > Terrestrial > Soil > Palsa > Peat permafrost | place: Sweden: Abisko...
CCGTGAGGTTTCGCAAGCTTGTGCGTCTCGGTCTGCCCGCCGCGACCCAGTTCGGTCTCGAGGTCGGAGTATTCGCCATCGCAACGGCGCTGATCGCCCGCCTGGGTGCGATCCCGCTCGCCAGCCACCAAGTAGCGCTCAACACCGTCAGCTTTACCTACATGGTTCCGCTTGGCATCAGCGCCGCCGCGGCGGTCCGCGTTGGCCAAGGCCTCGGACGCCACGATGCCGATGCTGCGAGCCGTGCGGGCTGGACCGCCATGCTTTTGGGAACCGGATTCATGGCCTGCATGGCGCTGGCATTTTTTGTGTTCCCCGGCGCGATTGTGCGTATTTACACCGCCGACCGCCAATTGATTCCCCCGGCGACCACGCTGTTGTTTGTCGCGGCGTTTTTTCAGTTGTTCGATGGCATGCAAACCGTCGCTACCGGCGCCCTCCGCGGGGCCGGCGACACACGCACTCCGATGTTCTGCCATTTGTTCTTTTACTGGCTGGTGGGTCTGCCTCTCGGCGCATATCTCTGCTTTCGTTTGGGCTGGGGCGCTCCGGGCCTGTGGACAGGCCTGAGCGTTGCTCTCATTCTCATCGGGAGCACGCTTCTTTATTTTTGGCGCAGGAAGGAAAAATCGTTTGCCACCATGCCGTTTCCAGCGTCAACAAATTTAAACCCCATCCATAATCCGACGTTGTGAATCGCGGTTATTTGCCTGGAAGAATCGCTCGCGAGGCCGTAGAGGATCGTTTCTCTGGGCGTTACAATCAGAGCGAATCGAAACGTCACCCGTAGTCATAGCCAAATGTAACGCAAGGAACGAACCGTTTTATGCCGAACAAATTCATGGCCCGAGCCGTCGAGCTCTCGATTGAGAATGTCGGCCTCGGCGGCGGACCTTTCGCGGCCGTCGTTGTACGAAGCGGTAGGATCATTGCCGAAGGCGTTAACTCCGTAACCACGGAGAACGATCCAACCGCCCACGCGGAGATCGTGGCCATCCGCGAAGCCTGCCGACAACTCGGAACCTTTGAACTTCCCGGATGTGAGATTTACTCCAGTTGCGAACCTTGCCCGATGTGCCTCGGCGCCATCTATTGGGCGCGCCCCGTTTCGGTCTTTTTCGCCAATACCGCTGCCGACGCCGCGCAGTTTGGTTTCGACGACGCCTTCATCTACGGCGAAATTCAGAGGAACCATGCCGACCGCAAAATCCCCATGATTCAGTTAATGCGTACCGAGGCGCTCGCCGCCTTCCACGCCTGGCGGGAAAAGAACGACAAAATTCACTATTGAGGCCTCAAAATGCGATCTTGACTCCGAGGTTGTCCTAAACGGCCATACACGGTACAGTTAAGGAATCCTTGATTCGAAGAATTCACTCGATTTCGAACCGCCTTGGGCATGCGAGAGCAACCAACGGCGCACCGCCAGCGTCGAACCAGCTCGATTCTGTCATCTTGAGAATACGATATGGAGCCCCAACGCTCGTTCATGCGTGAAAAAATCCTGATTGTTGACGACGAAACCGGCGCGCGCGCCGCACTTGAATTCCTCCTGCGCCGCGAAGGATTCGAAGTGCGCGACGCCCCCGATGGCCGCTCTGCCATTGTGGAGTGTTCCACCTTTCGCCCCGACTTAATTCTCCTCGACATCATGATGCCGGGAATGGACGGGTTCGAAGTGTGCCGCCGCATCAAAGCCGCTCCCGAGACGCGCCTGACCCCGGTGGTGCTTATCACCGGCCTTACCGCCACCGAGGACCGCATCAAGGGCATCAACGCGGGCGCCGACGATTTTCTCTGCAAGCCAATCGATCTGAATGAGCTGCTGGCCCGCACGCGGTCGCTCCTGCGCCTGAAACAAATTACCGACGAATTGGAAAACGCCGAAGCCGTGCTGTTCACCCTGGCCCACAGCATTGAGGCGCGCGATCCCTACACCCGCGGCCATTGCGAGCGCCTGGCGGAGATGTCGGCGCGAATGGGCGAACGGCTACGGATCCCCGAGGATCAGATTAAAGCGCTGCGCCGCGCCGGCGTGGTTCATGACATCGGCAAGGTAGCTGTTCCCGATTCGATTTTGCTAAAACCCGGACCGCTTACTGCGGACGAAGTGGAGATCATTCAGAAGCATCCCGTCGTCGGCGAACGGATCTGCGCGCCGCTGAAGACGTTCCGCCTCGTGCTACCCATCATCCGGCACCATCACGAGAAGTACGATGGCTCCGGTTATCCCGATGGGCTCGTGGGCGACGCCATCCCGCTAACTGCCCGCATCCTGCAACTCTCGGACGTTTACGATGCGCTCACCACCGACCGCCCGTACAAAGTTGCCTTCACCCCGGAGGTCGCGCTGGCCCTGATGGATGACGAGTGTGAACGCGGCTGGTGGGATCGCGAACTTCTCACCGTGTTTCGGCAAATGATCCTGGAGAGCCAGGCGCAGCTCGCACCCGATATTTATCGCAAAGCAGTGAATTAGCAGCCTTGCGCGGCGGTGCCCGGCATTTGTCCAGTAAATTCCCTAGGTCTATCCCGCGATGCGCTCCTCGCCCGAGTAAATAACGAATCGCCGCCCTCTGAGAAATCCGACCAGGGTCATCCGCAACTCCCGCGCCAGTTGCACCGCTAAACTCGATGGAGCGGAGACCGACGCCAGCACCGGCACCCCCGCGACCAGCGCCTTCTGCACGATTTCGAACCCTCCCCGCCCGCTGACCAGCAGCATCGCGTTTCCCAGAGGAACGCGATGCTCGAGCAGCGCCCAGCCAATCACCTTATCCACTGCGTTGTGACGGCCAATATCCTCTCGCACCACGAGCAGGCCTCCCGAAGAATCGAATAACGCAGCTGCGTGCAAACCGCCAGTCCTCTGAAAGACGTCTTGCGACGAGCGCAGTACATCGGGCAAGCTCAACAACAATTCCGCCCCCACGCGAAAATCCGGGTTGGGCGCGCTCAGCAAGCGCGAGCGGATCGCATCAATCGAGGCCTTTCCACAAATTCCGCAGCTCGATGACGCGAAAAAATGCCGCCGCATCTTTTCGAAATCCGGAGCAGCTTCCGCGGCCAGCGCGGCTTGCACCACGTTGCCGCGTTTCGCTCCGTCGCCGGTGTCTGGCTCGACGTTTTCGAGCGCAACAATTTGCTCGCGGTTTTGAATCAGTCCTTCGGTGAAAAGAAAGCCGGCCGCCAGCTCCACATCGTGACCTGGCGTGCGCATCGTCACGCTCAGTGGATGGTCTCCCACGCGAATTTCGAGAGGCTCCTCGGCGGCGAGGTAGTCGTCCTTGCGGCCAATATTTCCGTCATCCCACTCCGACACCCGGGTGAGGTGCACGCTGCGGTTTTTTCCCGGCACGTTTGCTGCGCCTCCGTCCGATCATTATGCGTGAGCCGGCACATTTCGGGAACTCGACAGTTCGGGAGGACTCTTGGGGATCGCACGCTGGTGTTCCGTCCCCTTACGGCGGTACTATCTTTATCCCCATTGGTGGTATGCCCCGCACAACACTCTTGGGCTTGGGCTGGAATGGCGCACAGCATTCACATTCGAGACAGCGATCCAGCGAAGCGAATCGGACTCGACGACTGGATGGCCCGGGTTGCTGAATTGGCCGAGAAAGTCCGGAACACCTGGCATCCGGATGACGTCCACGATCTGCGCACAGCCATTCGCCGATGTCGGACTATGGCTGAAGCCCTCAGCGAGGTCAATCCCGATCCCGGATGGCGCAAGCTAAAAAAATCGACTCGCCGGCTCTTTCGCGCCTTGGGCGAACTCCGTGATTCGCAGGTCAAGCTTGAGTGGGCCAGGAAACTCGGCGCGGCGTCGGACCCTCTTCGCAAACATCTCACCGAAGCGCTCGCGCGAAGAATTGCGGTCCAGCAAAAAACGGGCGGCCAAGCCCTCGCGAAGTTTGAGCCGAAAGATTGGTGCAAACTATCGAAAAAGCTTTCGGCCAAAGCTCAATTTTTCCCGCTCGAAAGCGTCGTCTTTCAGCGGCTGGCCCTCGGCCGCTTGAATGAGGTTGTGGCGCTCTACGAATTCGCCCGCAAGGGTCGCAGCCGCATCGCCTGGCACCGTCTTCGCGTCGGACTCAAGCACTTCCGCTACATCCTCGAAAATTTCGCGCCCCAACGCGGCGAACCCTGGATGAGGGATATCAAACGCATGCAAGATCTGCTTGGCGAAGTTCACGATCTCGATGTGCTGCGCCGAGAAGTCTTTCGACACAGAACCAGGGTGGATGTCGTACGAATGGAACGATGGCTTGAAGTCATCGAGGAGCGGCGCAAAGGACGGCTGTTTGAATTCGCCGCGTTTGTCGCCGGAAATGCACCGGTGTGGCAGGTCTGGCGTGCGGGCTTCCGTTCTGTTCCGACGCTACAAATTGTTCCGCCGGTTGCCGCGTATCCCATTCACTCCGCAAGTTGACGCAGCATTTTTGGTGTAACGATCCACAGCAAATCCCATTTGGCGCGCGGTGCGCTGTGCTCCAGGCACGCCACACCAGCCTTCTTCAGTGCGGTGAACACGCCCTGGACGCCGACAAGATGCGCGATCATCAAGTCAAGTTGTGGTGCGTGCCCGAAGCACATCACTTCCTTGGCGCGAAGCCGGACGAGTTCCTTCGCAATCTCCGCGGGACTTCCCGAAGGCTTTAGCGCGTCATGACTGCGGATTTTCTGCGGCGGGAATCCCAGCGCCTCGGCAAAAATCTCCGCGGTTTGCGCCGCGCGCACGTACGGGCTGGTGATTAACACGTCGGGCTTCACTCCCAATCCATGCAGTCCCAGAGCCGCCGCGCGAGTCTTTTGAACGCCTTTCGCCGTTAATGGCCGCTCGGGTTCGGCAGGAGATTTCGGATCGTTGGGATCGACGGCAATACCATGGCGTACCAGATAAAGAATCATTTCAGGCTACCTTCTCTTTTCCTTGCGCGCGCCTGAATTCGGCGCTCAATCGGAATTCTTTTTCGAACATCCCCGATTTTCGCTCGAGTCCCGCCAAATCCAGCCGCGTGCCATCGTTGGCGCGAATGACGAAAATCGCCTTGCGCCCCGAAATCTGCACGTCCACGCCCGCAATGCTCTCGGCGTGCTCCGATTCGAGCTTCTCGGCGATTCGCAGCAGACTGGTCAAGATCCGCGTTTGCCGCTGCCGTTGGTTATCCAGCGCCGCGTAAGACGCGTGATCGAATTGCGGCTCGGATTTCGAATTGTGGTAGCGCACCAGCGCCGCGACCATGTCTCGCCGCCAGCCTCGCAATCCTGGAATCTCTCCATTGCGAATCAGGTATTCACCATGGCGATGATGCGCCTTGCGGTGTACGAAATGCCCTACATCATGCAACAGCGACGCAATTTCCAGCACCAGCCGCAAATCCGCGCCCATTTCGTGGATGGGGCGCAATTGGTCGAACAGTGCCAAGGCCAGCCGGGTGACCTGCTCCGCATGCTGCGGGTTGTAATCCAGGCGGCGCGCAAACCAACGCGTGCTAGCGAGCAGTTCATCCGCGCGTCCCCGTTCTTCCTCGGATGTGATTCGCACCGAATACTGCTCCGCGACCAGATCCAACAAAATGCCTTCCCGAACCCCTACTCCTGGCACCAGCATCGTTCGCAGGTCCAGCCATTTTGCAAGGGTCGTGAAAATAATCGCGGCGATGGCCATCACCTCGGCGCGATCCTTACGCACTCGGTAAACCCTCATCCGCCCGGGAACGTCGAGCGCCAGCATGCGCCAGGTCTGCTCGCGCAAAAAGCCCACGTTGATGCTGGGGACTCGCTCGATCAGCGGCCCGGCCGCAATTCGAACCAGCGCTTCCGCATTACCTCCGCAGGCCACGGAAAAACCTCGAGTGAGCCGGGGAGGGGTTGGCATGGCGCTCCGCAGCAGGGAAAGAATATGGTGGCTCAATCGTTGGGCCTGATCCTCATGAATTGCGCCTTCCAGCGAGAATGTCTCCATCAGGCGAATTGTTCCGAGGGGCAGTCCGATGCGCTGTTCCAGCACTCCGCGCTGATAAAAATTCAATTCGAGGCTTCCGCCGCCTAGATCAAAAATCACGCGCGGCTGGATACGATCCCCGAGAACCCACTGCACCGCCTGGCAAACCAGCCGCGCTTCTTCTTCGCCGCTGATCACCTCGAGTTCGATGCCCGCTTTGCGCCGCACGCGCTCCATGAGCTTGCGGTGGTTCCGCGCTTCGCGCGCCGCGGCGGTGGCTACCGCGCGATACGCGCCGACGTTGTAATGATCCATGCGGTCGCGGAACTGGCGGAATGTCCTGGTGGCGCGGTCGATCGTGTCGTTTCCGATGACGCGCCGCGTGAAGGCATTGTGGCCGAGACGCACGGATGCGCGTTCGTTGTCCAGAATCTCAATGTGCTTCGGAGATGTGGCGCGCGCGATGACCAGCCGGATGGCGTTCGAGCCCGCGTCAATCGCCGCCAGTTGTACGGGAGCCGCCACGGTTTACCGCCAGAGGTGCGACAAGGCGTGCGAAGGCCTATAGTGCGTGCTACGTATGCCCAGGTGCGAAGCGATTCTCTTTCGCAAAATCCGGTTCACGTCAGCGACGCTGCTCTCGCCGTCCATTTCAATGAAGCCGTGCCGTTTTGAAAGATATTCGAATTCGCGTTTGATCATGGATTGATAACGAATAAACGATTGAAAGAGATCGTTGGAAAGCGACATGTCGCGGCCCGATTCCCAGTAGCTGATCGTTTGCGATTTCTTGAATTCGCGGTCGAACGCAACTTCGGGCCGCACGTTCAACCAAAACGTGAGGTCCGGGCGCAGCGAGGTTTCATAGATCCCATGCAGATAGTCGCGTCCGATTCCTCGCACCGCGGCCCGGGCGATCAATGTGAAAATATAGCGGTCCGCCAGCACGATCAATCCGGAGCGCAGTGCCGGCAGGATCCGGCGTTCGAGTTGGTCGAAGAAATCCGTACTGTACATCAGCGCCAGGGTCATGCGCGTCACGGTGTTTTCCGCGAGCAATCCGTCGATATCCTCGCCTACCAGATAGGAGCGCCGCAGTCCCATGGTTTGCACCGCGAAGCCTTCTGATTCGAGCCACTCAGTCAGGAGCGAAATCTGCGTCGAGCGCCCCGACCCGTCCGTGCCTTCGATCACGACCAGGGTGCCGCTTAGTTCCTCCGGCTTGACTCCCGGCAATGGCGAGCCATAAAAGCGCGACGGCGGCTCGATAGCTGCTGATTTGCCACTCTTGTTTCCGGTGGGCGCGGCCTTCGACGCTTTGGACTTCCCTGGCGCCTTCTCGGATCGCTTCATCGTTTCTTAGGCGCAAATTGCTGTAGCGAAATGCGTTCGCCCACAATCTGCCGCATCAATTTTTGGAGTTTGTTTACCCGGACCGTTCCATCCATCAACACGAAATTATCGCTTTCGACCATCGCGTCGTAATTGTTCAGGATGCGATCCTGGAATATGCGGAAGCTTTCCGCGCGGTCGAGTGAAATCCCCAAATCCATACCCGCTTCGTAATACTTCAGTTTGGGCCGTCCGGCGACGATACGATTCACGGCCACGTCCAGCGGCGCGCGAAAATAAAACGTGATATCCGGAGTCGGGGCAAAACTGTAAAGATTTCTGAGCCAGTGCGGCGAGCACCCGCGGGCGGCGTCGCGCGCAAATGCAGTGTAAATATAGCGGTCGGCAAGCACCAGATAGCCGCCGTGAAGCAGGGGCATGATCTGCCGTTCGCAGCGGTCGGCAAAATCAGCGGCGTGCAGCAATGAAAACGTCGTGGGAGTCAGCAGCCTCCGTTGCTTGCCACGCCGCGTCGCGGACTTCACCAGCGGGGAAGAATTCCACTCGGTAAAGTGAATCCGGTAGCCGCCAATTTCCAGCCAACGCTTCAACAAATAGAGCTGCGTGCTTTTTCCCGAGCCGTCGATGCCTTCCACCACCACCAGGGCGCCGGGATATTCGCGTTTCACCGGGCTCTCCGCAGCCTTGATCGTCTCCCGCGTAAGAATCATTTCCGCTGTAGTCGTACCCATGCTCTCCCGGCTTGATTGCGAACGAATATGGTAACTCGGAACGAGTGATCCAATATTAAAAATGTGTTACACCCGGAAAATTCCAGCCCGCGCGCCGAATTTTGAGCAAAACACCGCGAGTCATGCGAGCCCCCTCGGCGCCAAGCCTTCTTCTTTTTGCCTCCACGATTTCTGCTAGAATCACTCGACTTTCAAGGGTTCGCCTGAAATCGAGTCGCGAGCCTGCATCGTCATTCGAGTTCAGCCGGCGGCCCATGACGGACGAAGCCGTTTTCCCCAGGAATTTTCTCAGAGCCTATCCCCAAGCCGTCAGAGGTGAGGGGTGCTTCATTTACACCGCCGACGGCCAGCGTTATCTTGACGCGGCGGGCGGAGCTGCCGTCGTCACCATAGGGCACGGAGTCGCCGAAATTGGCGAAGCGATGGCCGCTCAAGCGAGCCGTCTCGCCTACGTCCATTCCTCGCAATTCCAAACCGCCGTCGCTGAAAAGTTTGCGGAACGCATTCTGGCTCTCGCACCGCCCGAAATGCAAAAGGGCGGCCGCGTTTATTTCACGTCCGGCGGCTCCGAAGCGACGGAGACTGCGCTGAAACTCGCGCGGCAATATTGGATCGAACGCGGCCAACCGAAGCGATATCGTGTCCTTTCTCGCAAACAGAGTTACCACGGCAGCACGCTGGGTGCGCTCTCCGTCTCCGGCAATGTTCGCCGCCGCGAGCCTTTCGCGCCCATGCTTTCGGAGTGGGGGCACATTCCTCCGTGCTACTGCTACCGGTGTCCCTTTGGACTGAAGTATCCGGAGTGCAACGTGGATTGCGCGGACGAACTCGATCGCTTTCTCACTCGCCAAGGTTCGCAAGACGTCGCCGCGTTTATCTTCGAGCCTGTGGTTGGAGCGACGCTCGGCGCCGTACCGCCCCCCGAGGGCTACGTGCAGCGCCTCGCGGAAATCTGCAAGCGCCACGGTGTCTTGCTGATCGCTGACGAAATCATGACGGGGATGGGCCGCACCGGAAAACCGTTTGCCGTCGAACACTGGGGCGTTTCTCCCGACATGATTCTAGTAGGGAAGGGAATCGCCAGCGGCTACGCGCCGCTCGGCGCTGTGATCGCTGCAGGCCCAGTCGTGGACGTAATCTCGGGTGGTTCGGGAATCTTTCTTCATGGATTTACCTACAATGCTCATCCCGTCGCGGCCGCGGCCGGCAACGCAGTTCTCGATTTCATCGAGCGTGAAAAATTATTCTCGCGTGTCGAGCCGGCTGGTGTTGCTCTGCAGGCCGCCCTCGAACCACTCCGCAAGTTTTCAGTTGTCGGCGACATTCGAGGTAAAGGCCTGCTCCGCGGCATCGAGTTCGTTCGCGACGCTCGGACTCGCGAGCCCTTTCCCGCCGACGCGCGCATCGGTGCCCGCATTCAAGCGGACGCGCTCGAAGCCGCAGTCATGACCTATCCCACTCAGGGTTGCGTTGACGGCGAACGCGGCGATCACATTCTGATCGCGCCGCCCTTCACGCTCACGACGCCGATGATTCAGATGATCGCCGCTGCCTTGGAAACCGCGATCTCGGATCTCGAAAAATTCCAACTCGCCGCGACGGGAGGATCCTCTGGGCGCGACTAGCCGGCCGCGATTGATTGTTATTTATTCCGTGGGCGCCATCGTATCCGGGCTGGCGCTCGCGGTAGCTTTCGGGTCGGCTGCGGACGCTCCGAAAATGTCTGGCTTTTCTGCGGATTCCGCCGGCAAAGAATGGGTGATTGAACAGCAATTTCGGTCTCTGGTCTCGACCGATCGGATATCAAAGTTCCATCGCTATCTCACTTCCGAGCCACACCCCGCCGGCTCGCCGCGCAATAACGAACTCGCCCGATGGGTTGCGGATCAATGGCGCGAGCAAGGTCTTGAAGATGTGACCATTCATGAATACGACGTGCTGCATTCCTCGCCACGCCAGATTTCGCTCGAGATGGTGAAGCCCAGCCGTTACATCGCGGAACTTCGCGAGGACCCTTACGAGGTCGACCCGGACACCAAAAATCCGAAAGCCGGCGGCGCCTATCTTGGATATTCCGCTTCTGGAGAAGTCACCGCACCGGTCGTTTACGCGCACAGCGGCAATCCCGAAGACTACGACTACCTTCGGCAACACGGCATCGACGTTCGCGGCAAGATCGTCCTGGTCCGCTATTCGAATCCCTATAGCTATCGCGGGTTCAAGGCGCTCACTGCCGAACGTCTCGGCGCGGCGGCGATTTTGATTTATTCCGATCCTGCCGAAGATGGCTATACGAAGGGCGCCGTTTATCCAAACGGTCCCTGGGGACCGGAAAGCCACATTCAACGCGGCGCAATCACCTACGATTTTATAGAACCAGGCGACCCACTTACTCCCGGCTGGGCATCCATACCCGGTGCGAAGCGAATCCGGCCAGAAGACGCTGTCTCGCTGCCGAAAATAATGGGCGTTCCACTCTCCTGGCATGATGCCAAGCCGCTACTGGAGAAGCTGGATGGGCCGCTCGCGCCAGGTTCGTGGCAGGGTGGTTTGCCCTTGAAATACAAACTCGGAGGTAAGCGCGTTGTCGTTCATCTGAAGGTGGACATGGACACCAGCACGCGGCCCTACTACGTCACCGAGGCTCGAATCCGCGGCAGCGAATCGCCGGATGAATGGGTGATCCTCGGAAACCATCGCGACGCGTGGGTTTTCGGGGCCGTCGATCCCTCCAGCGGCACGGCGTCGATGCTCGAGCTGACGCGGAATCTCGGCGAACTCCTCAAAAAGGGAATTCGCCCGAAGCGCACCATGGTTTTTTGTAGCTGGGACGGCGAGGAATATGCGCTCACCGGTTCTACCGAATGGGGCGAGCAATACGCGGATGAATTGAAAAAAAAAGCTGTCTCCTACTTGAACGTCGATGAAGCAACGTCCGGTAAGAATTTTCAAGGCGACGCGGTGGGCTCGCTCGCGCCGCTGCTGGTCGAGGTCAGTCGCGCCCTGCCCGCACCGTCGGGAAAAACTCTTTACGAGGAATGGAAGGCCTCGCGTCAGACCGAGCTTGGCGAGCAGCAGGCGGTTCCAGACGCGAAGCTCGCCAACACCCGTATCGGCAGCGGTTCCGACCACACTGTCTTTCTCAATTTTCTTGGCATTCCTACCATCGGCCTGACCTTCGCCGGCCCGTACGGTGTGTACCACTCTCTCTACGATGATTTTTTCTGGATGAACCATTTCGGCGATCCCGGATATCACTACCACGCGCTAATGACTCAGCTTTGGGGTGTGCTGGCCCTGCGCTTGGCAAATTCCGAGATTCTTCCGTTCGACTTCGAATCCTACGGAGAAAATATTCGCGAGTTCGCCGTCGATCTGAATTTGGCGAACCGCGTCGCGGGCCACATCGATCTCGCCGCTTTACAAAGGCAAATTGCGGATTTCCAGTCCGCCGGAAGGGAGTTGAACCAGTCGATCTCTCAAGCGATCGCGAGAGGCAGCCTCGACCCAGCCGGAGCCAGACAAATTAACGAGCAACTGATGCAAGTCGAGCGCAACTGGTGCAATCCCAACGGAATTCCTGGCCGCCCCTGGTTTAAGCACTCTCTGTACGCCGCTCGCTATACCTACGCGCACCTCGAGCTGCCGGGCCTTACGGAAGCTTCGGAGGCCGGCGATTGGAAGCGCGCTGGCGAACAAGAGAAGATTCTCGAAGCGCAGCTCGCCACGAATACAGCGTTGCTGAGGCAGATCAATCAGAAAATAATTTCAGCGCGATAGGGCGATCATGAAAAGGCAACTCTCCATTTTGCTGGCCACATGGTTTATCGCGTCGCTTCCGGCGCTGGCGCAAACGTCACCCCGCGCCCGCGATCTCGGAGTGCCCTTCGAGGGGACTCCCGGCCCGCTCGATTCGATTACCGACGTCAGGGGCGTCGAAGTCGGCTACCGCACGTTGATCTCCGGCGAAGGGAAGCTGGACGTGGGAAAAGGGCCGGTTCGGACGGGTGTTACGGCCATATTCCCGCGTGGGAAAAACTCCCTCGATCCCGTCTTCGCGGGCTGGTTCACGGAAAACGGTAATGGCGAAATGACCGGAACCACATGGGTCGAGGAATCAGGTTTTCTCTACGGGCCCGCAATGATCACCAACACGCACAGCGTAGGAATCGTGCGCGATGCCGTGATCGCCTGGCAGCTAAAGTTCGGCAAGAGACTGCCCACGGAGGATTGGTGGTCGCTTCCCGTCGTCGCGGAAACCTGGGACGGATATTTGAATGACATCAATGGCTTCCACGTGACGGCGGCGGACGCCGACGCGGCAATGGCCGATGCGCATGGTGGAGCGATTGCCGAAGGGAACGTCGGCGGCGGCACCGGAATGGTTTGCTTCGAATGGAAGGGTGGCACGGGAACGGCGTCGCGCAAGCTGCCTGAAAAATCTGGCGGATATACGGTAGGCGTTCTGGTGCAATGCAATTTTGGCAGGCATCACCTGCTGCGGATTGCCGGCGCTCCGGTCGGCTACGAACTTCTGGGTAAGAAAGTATGGGATGCTGATACCGGCTCGATCATCGTGGTGGTCGCTACCGACGCGCCGCTCCTTCCTGGCCAGATGAAAAGAATCGCAAAACGTGTAACTCTGGGTCTGGGGCGGCTCGGCAGCATCTCGGGAGATGGCTCGGGCGATATTTTTATCGCGTTTTCCACAGCGAATCCCGGGGCCGGCTTCGCGCAGCAAAAGCCGGTGTCCGTCGAAATGCTGCCCAACGATCGCATGGATGCATTGTTCGAAGCCACGGTGCAAGCGACCGAAGAAGCGGTTGTCAACGCTTTGGTCGCCGCAAAGACAATGACGGGCGTGGACGGTCACACCGTGGAAGCCTTGCCGCACCATAAGCTGCGTGAAGTATTAAAAAAATACAATCGGCTGGCCGACGAAAAATAGCCGCCGGCTCGGTCGTGGCATCTCACAGGGAGGAGGTCAACCCGCATGAAGGGATTCTTACTCGGAATCATAGCTACAATCATCGCGTTGTTCGTGATTGGCATGATCATACTAAAGACGGGGCAGGTGGACTTCAGCGCGGACAAGCAGCCCAGCGAAGCAGAAACGCACTTCGCCATGTCTGCCGTTGACGCATCCACCGATCGCCATGCGCCCGATGTGAAAAACCCGCTGGCTGCGGACGAAGCGACTCTGGTGAGCGGCGCAGAGCTTTATATGAATCACTGCGCCGGGTGCCACGGCTCGCCATCGGACCCTGAAAGCGCCTTCGCCAAGTCCTTCAATCCGCCGGTTCCGGTGTTTTTCAAGGATGCCCCGGACATGGCCGAAAATCAGAATTTCTATATCATCCAGCATGGCATCCGCTGGACGGGCATGCCGGCGTGGAATAAGTCGCTAAACGACAATCAAATCTGGCAGCTCGTCACATTCCTCAGCAATATTGAAAAGTTACCACCAGCCGCCAAGAAAAAGCTCGAAGCACAGCCATTCCCGCCGCAATAGTCGTCAGGTGAAGGCTTTTGCCGTGGACCATGTTCACGGGCGTCTTGTCAGGTCAAAAATCGTCGAACGCTATCGCGGCTAGTCCTGCTAGAATTTGAAGTTGCGCGGGGCGTAGTATAGGCTTCTTGTGTGCCAATCACGCTGTTGCCCCAATGAATCGCGTCGCGCCCTTACACGAGCGGGGGCTAATATTTGTGGAAAGACGGAGGTTACGTTAGATGCCTGATGAAGTCGCAGAGAAGGTGATTTCCACGCTCGCGTCCGTGAAGCGCATCCCGGCCGACTCCATCAAGCTGGACACCAGTCTGCAGGATCTCGGCATCGATTCGCTCGACGTTTTCACTTTGCTGTTCGAACTGGAAAACGCCTTCAAGATTTCGATCCCCGATGACGATGTGCGCTCCCTCAAAACCGTCAACGACATCGTCGACGGTATGAAGAAGATTATCGCCGCCACGCCGCCGGCTCCTCCTCTCGATACAGCGACGCCGGCGAACTGACGAATGGCCCCGCGCCGCGTCGCCATTACCGGCCTTGGCATGATTTCCCCTCTCGGCCTGACCGTCGCCGATTCCTGGGCGTCGCTCAGCGAAGGCCGGGCGGCCATCGGACCAATCGAATCGGCGGATTGTTCCACACTTCGCTTTAAGAATGGCGCGGAGGTTCGCGGCTACGACCCCCTAAAATATTTCTCCGGCGGCAAAGATGCCTACATCGACCGTTTTGCCCAATTTTCGCTGATCGCTGCCCGCGAAGCTCTGCAGAATTCCGGCATCGAACTGACCCCGGAGCTCCGCGAGCGCGCTGCAATCGTCTGCGGCTCGGCCGTTGGTGGGCAAGCCACCATCGAAGCCGGGTTTGAAGACTTGTGGGTCCAGGGTCGCGGCCGCGTTCACCCGCTAACCATTCCCAAGACGATGGCCAACGCAGGGGCGAGCCACATCGCCATGGATCTCGGCTTGAGCGGTCCCACGTACACCGTATCTACCGCATGTTCCTCCGCGAACCACGCCATGGGGCAGGCTTTTCGCCTGGTTCGCGATGGCGACGCCGATCTAGCCATGACCGGCGGCAGCGAGGCCATGTTCACCATCGGCATGTTGAAAGCCTGGGAAGCCATGAGGGTGGTCGCTCCGGACACCTGCCGCCCGTTCAGCAAGGATCGTCGCGGCCTGATCCTCGGCGAAGGTGGCGCGATGATGATTTTGGAGCCCATGGATTCGGCGAAGGCTCGCGGCGCAAAGATATACGCTGAGATTTGCGGTTTTGGGATGACGGCCGACGCTCACCACCTCACCCAGCCGACCGTTCAGGGTCCCGCCCGGGCCATGCGCGGCGCCCTCAACGAAGCGGGGCTGGCGCCGGAATCCGTTGGGTACATCAACGCTCACGGAACTGGGACGCCGGGAAACGATCCGGTCGAAAGCGCCGCCATCCGCGATGTCTTTGGCGCGCATGCCGACAAGATTGGCGTCAGTTCCACGAAATCCATGCATGGGCACGCACTGGGCGCGGCCGGAGCGCTCGAAGCGATCGCCACCGTGCTGGCGCTGCATCATGGCATTCTGCCGCCCACCGCGAACTATAACGAACGTGATCCGGAGTGTGACCTCGATTACATTCCCAATAAGCCGCGGGCTCAAAGGGTTGAAGCGGCTCTTTCCAATTCATTCGCGTTCGGCGGATTAAACGCTGTGATTGCCTTCCGTGCGTTTCCACAATGAATTGAGCGATCAGTCCCTGCCGAGCTTTTGACCCACGCAAAATGGTCCGCTGCGCCTCCGCAATGCGATAGACTCCATCGAGTCTCCCGAATCGGTGGCAGGAGGAATTCCGTGGAAGAAACGATTGACAAGGTCGCAGAACGGCGCTCGAACGGATCCGACAATCTTGAACAGCGCGCCGAAATCGATATTTCGGAAAAAATCTTCGCCAATGGGCCGAATATGCTGGTGCTTTGCCTCACCGTAATTGGCTTGATCAAAATCTACACGCGGTTTCAAAACATTACGACTCTGGCCGACAATTTTCTCGCGTTCATCTCGCTCGGCTATCTGATCGCGACGGTGGTGGCCTACATTGCGATGCGTTCGGCAAAAGGCAAGACGCGCCTCAAGTTATCCCGTGCTGCGGACCTCACTTTCTTGATTTCGCTGGGATTAACTGCTGCGGTTGCGTTATTCATGACCTTTGCATTGGAGGGGTAGGACCGGCGCAATGCGTTGCCATTCGCTGCGGAGGTAAAGGCCGGCGGGGGAAAACTCCCGGGGTGAATTACGAAACCTAAAACCAGATGCGCAGCGGGGCGATCAGCGTGCTCCAGCCGTGGACTTGCGGTGACCAGTTGCGCGTCAGCTCGTCAGCCAACGTAAACGCGATAAGCAGTGCCAGGAAAAAAAATCCCGCCACAATCACCATCTTGGTCAAGCCGCCGCTGTATTTGACATGCATGAAGAAGAGAATGACCAGCAACGCCTTCACCACCGCAATCGTCAGCGCAACGATCGTGTTGAATTCGGCGCCCAGATCGATAAACGCCACTCCCGTCGTCAGTCCAGTCAGGATCAACAGACCAAAAAACACCAGCAGGTAGGTTTTGACCGGCACAAGGTAATCCGACATTAGTGGCCGCCCCCTATCACGTAACGCCCGCCGATCAAGTAAAGCAGGGGAAACAGGAAAATCCACACGATGTCCACGAAGTGCCAGTAAAGACCGGTGGATTCCAGCGGCGCGTAATATTCCGAGTGGAATCGGCCGCGCCACGCCATCACCAGCAGCACCGCCAGGATCACGAACCCGATGATCATATGCAGCGCGTGCAAGCCCGTCATAAAGAAATAGAAGCAGAAGAACATCGGGACGTGGGAGCCTGCCGCTCCCCACTCCGGACGTACTATAAACCCAAGCCCCGGAATCAGATGCTCGTGATAGTCCGCCGTCCACTCAAACGCAAACTTCAAAAATAAAAATATCCCGCCCAGCAGCATCGTCAAAGCCAGGAACAGAACCTGCAGGTTTTTCTTGTTGATATGCGCCGCATAAATCGAAAGCGCCATTGTCAAGCTGCTGGCGATCAGGATGACCGTGTTGGTCGCTCCAAAATCGACTTTCAGTAGCCGGCTGCCGATCTCGAATGAGGGCAGGTACAGCGACCGGTAAATGATGTAAGCCCCGAACAAGCCCCCGAAGAACATGATTTCCGTAACCAGGAACACCCACATGCCGAACGTTCCGGCATCGCGTTGCTGTGCCATGTCCTCAAACTGGTGCTGGAACTCTTTCGGCTGCGCGTGGTGAACGGCCATATCAGCCATGAGCCGACTCCGATGTGCCCGCATAGTTGTAAGCTTGTTCGGTCACGATGGGAATTTCCGTGAAATTTTCAGTAGGTGGCGGCGAAGGCGTCGTCCATTCGAGTCCCTTCGCGCCCCAGGGATTTGGTCCGGCGATGGGACCGTACTTGAACGACCAGATAAAATAAATCAGCGGAATGATATAACCCACGCCCAAAATCGAAGCCCCCGCGGAGGACATCACGTTCAGCACCTGGAACTCAGACGGATAAACCGCATACCGTCGCGGCATTCCAAGGTACCCGAGCACGAATTGCGGGAAAAACGTCAGGTTGAATCCCACGAAAATGACCAGCGCCGCGAAACGCGCCCACCCGTCCGGATACAGCCGCCCCGTAATCTTCGGCCACCAGAAGTGCAAGCCGCCCAGATAGGCCATCACCGCGCCGCCGACCATGATGTAATGGAAGTGCGCGACGATAAAATACGTTCCGTTTAGGTGCACGTCCGTCGCCAGCGAAGCCAGGAACAATCCCGTCAAACCCCCCATGGTGAAGAGCCCGATAAATCCTAGCGCGTAGAGCATGGGCGCTTCGTAGGAAATCGAACCCTTATACAAAGTCGCGGTCCAGTTGAACACTTTTATCGCCGAAGGAATCGCCACCAGGAAACTCAGTACGGAAAAAATCAGGCCCGCATAGACCGACTGGCCGGTCACGAACATGTGATGGCCCCAAACCACGAAGCTAATCACGGCGATCGCGATACTGGAAAACGCGACGAAAGTGTATCCAAAGATTCTCTTCCGCGAGAACGCCGTGACGAGTTCGCTCATCACTCCCATTCCCGGCAGAATCATGATGTACACCGCGGGGTGCGAGTAGAACCAGAACATGTGCTGGAACAGGATCGGATCGCCGCCGATCGCCGGATCGAAAATCCCGATGTGCAGGAGCCGCTCGAGGCCCAGCAAAAACAATGTGATGGCGATGACCGGAGTGCCCAGAATAAAGATCACGCTGGTCGCGTACATCGCCCAGATAAACAGGGGCAAACGGAACCACGTCATCCCCGGCGCGCGCATTTTGTGAATCGTGACGATGAAGTTCAACCCGGTTAGAATCGAGGAAAATCCGGTGACAAAGACGCCGACGGCCGCTGGTATTACTTGCGAATGCGAAAACGTACTGCTGTAGGGCGTGTAAAACGTCCAGCCTGTATCAACTCCCCCAGAAATGACCGCATACAGCGTAAAAGCTGCGCCAATGATGTAAATGTACCAACTCAGTAGGTTGATTCGTGGGAACGCGAGATCCCGCGCGCCAATCATCATGGGGACCAGAAAGTTTCCCAGCGTCGCTGGAATCGAGGGCACCAGGAAGAAGAAAACCATGATGATACCGTGCATCGAGAACAACTTGTTGTACGTTTCCGGAGCGACCAGGCCGGTCGGCTCGATGAGGTTTAGGCGCATCAGCACCGCGAAGAACCCGCCCACAAAGAACATCAGGGTGATCGAAATCAGGTACAGCAGCGCGATGCGTTTATGATCGTGCGTCAGTAGCCACGACTTCACGCTGTGGTCTACGTTCAGATAGTTCACGCGCGACTCCGAGGGGAGCTCGTGGCCGGGAATTTCGGCAATCAATGTAGTGCTCATTTCCCGCTCGTCGTCCTTTCTTCCGGTTCCAATGACTTTATATAAGCAATCAATTGCAGCACCTGCTCTTCGTTGATCTGGCCCTGGAAGGTGGGCATGATCGGCGGATAATTGGGCAGCGTGATCGAGTTCGGATTCACGATCGCCTGGCGGATCAGCGCTTCATCCACCGTCGTCGCGCTGCCATCTCTTAACTTCTCCGTGGTCCCGTAAATTCCCGCCAGGGACGGGCCCCGCCCGGAATTGTCAGTCGCATGGCATGTTACGCAGCCGAGTTGAGAAAACAACCGTCCGCCCATTTGGGCCATCGATTCGTTCTTCGTGCCGCCCGCCAGCCACGCCGCGTAATCGGTTGGCGACATCACGTATACCCACCCGATCATTTGCGAGTGATCGGTTCCGCAATACTGCGCGCAGAAGAGATGGTAGGTCCCGACTTCCGTAGCTTGGAACCAAATTGACGAATAGCGTCCCGGCATAACATCTTTCTTCACGCGAAACGCCGGAATGTAGAAGTCGTGGATCACGTCTTCTGAAGTCATCGTCAATTTGATCGGTACGCCAACCGGAACGTGCATTTCGTCGATCTCGCGCACGCCCTCCGGATGTTGGATGTGCCACATCCACTGCTTGCCCACCACGAACATTTCAGTTGACGATGCCGGCGGCCGCGAATTTCGAACGTATAGCAGCGACGCCCACACAAAAATCACGCCTGTAATCAGCGTGGGAATAATGGTCCACGTCAGCTCCAGCGCCAGGTGGGTCTTTGTGTCGGGAGGCACTTCGTCCGGGGACCGCCGCCGGAACTTCACCATGAAGAAAAATATGGTTCCAAAAATCAGCGCGGTGAAGAAAAGCGTAAGCGCAGTCAGAAAATAATAGAGCAGGTCCACATCCGCCGCGATGGACGAAGCAGTAGGAGGGTGCAGCGGCAACGATATCGCCGCGCTCGCGATGCTGCCCAGCCCGAATTGAATCAAACCCGTCATGTCCAATGAAAAAATCCTCAGCCAGCCGGCAATTTCTTCTGCCGCGTCCGCTCTACGCTTTATAACCCGGCAACGAATACCGCTCGCGCCGGAAAAGAACGAGCATCGCGATACCGATCACGAATATCGTCAGCGCACCACCCGCCTGGATCAGCCGCGAAATTAGCAGTCCGTATTTCCCGGTATGGGGATCGTAGTGATAACAGAACAGCAAAATCGAATCCACCGGGGTTCCGATTTTTCGAGCGGATGCTTCCACCAGGCCCAGCCGCAAATCCCTCGGCGAATACTGGATTCCGTAAAAATACTTCGAAAGTTTTCCGTCCGGAGTCAGCACCATGATCACGCTGGCGTGCGCGAATTGTTTCGAGTCCGGATCGTAGGCGTAGCGGAATCCGACGGCGTTCGCTAACTGCTTGATTTGTGCTTCGTCACCGGTCAGGAAATGCCAGCCTTCCGCTGCCGCCGGGCGCCCGTACATCCCCATATACATTTGCTTCTTCACCGAGGCCAAGACCGGCTTGTCGCTGGGGTCGATACTTACCGTCACGGCTTCGAATTGATTGCCCGCTTCCATCGGAAGCCCTTTCATCACGGCTTCCTGTCCATTCAGAACCTGAGTGCACAGCATCGGACAATTAAAGTACACCAGCGAAAGAATCACCGGCCTTTGGCCAAAGTACTGGCCGAGTTGCACCGTCTTGCCGGTCTCGTCGCGAAACGTTAAATCCAGCGGCACCTGCTGGCCCAATTTCTGGTCGATGCCCACTTCCTTCAGCAGGTCGGGTCGCACCCCAACGCTCTGCATCGGGTCAGAAAGTTGCGCGAATGTCGGCTGCGAGTGAAACGCAAAAGCGCCAGACGTCGCCAGCATCGCAATCGCGATGCGCACCATCCCGAATTTTCCAAAGCGCGGCACGGGCTTAGCTCCTTTTAATTCTTTCCAAAGTAAAATCCCCAGCGATCCCCTCGACGAACGGCCCACGGAATCTGTGCTATTTCTTTTCGGGCTTGCCCGCTTCTTCCGCTGCTGCCGCATCTTTCGCCGCGCGCTCGGCCACGTATCCACACGGCCCAGTCACGTCGGCAGGTGTAGGCATCACAGCCGACTTCGACTCTACGCCCGCCGGTGCCTCGGCCGCGGCGCGAGCCGGCAACGGGTGCTCGACCAGCAGATCAATCGCACGGTCCACCGGTATCTGCACGATTCCGGCGCGCGAATCCTCCCAGGCATAACTCGTCAGGCTCTGCACCTGGCTGGTGCAATAATTCTTCAGTTCCAGTTGCGGATCGACCTGCAGCCGCGGCGCGGGTGGCATCACGCGCGTGTCTCCAAAGGGCGAGGCTGGCGAGCCCATCGGCGTCATTTTGCCCATCATGCTGAACGTCCAGCGCATCGCGATGAAAACCACGAAAAGAATCGCGGCCAGCCAGAGTCCGGACTTCAGAATGTCGCGGACGTTTGCGTCGCTATGCTCGTAATTCTCCCCGGGCGTGCGCTGCGCTTCCGGCCCGGGGCGCTTAGTCTCCATGCTCATGATGGAGCACTCCTTCGAATCGCGGGTCATGCAGCGGCATCAGCGGCATCCGCTTCAGTTGCCAGAAGTAAACGGTCACCCAGATCGCGCCGATCAGCGCCAGGAACGCCACGTCCAGCAGCAAGGGTATAAAGTCAATGCGATGGGGCTCGTACGCCGGCACGATCAGCCAGTACACATCGACCATGCTTAACACCAGCACGATCCCTGCGACCACACTGAGCCGCTCCACGCGGCGCTTTACGTTGCGTTGCAAGAGCAGCAGGAACGGCAAGCCGAAGTGCAACACGATCAGCACCAGAGCGACCGCCGTCCACGGCCCGCGAGAGCGCGACATATACCACGGAATTTCATCCTTGATATTCCCGGCCCAGATGATCAAGTATTGCGAAAAGTTCAAATACGCCCACAACATCGTGAACGCCAGCATCAGATTGCCCAGATCGTTGTACTGCTGCGGCGTCACTCCGTCGCGATATGGTTCCTGGCCCGCCATCCGCCGCAAGTTCAAAATCACGAACGACATCGCCGTCAGCATCCCGACGATCATGAAAATCATCCCGTAAATTGTCGAAAACCATCGTGGCTCGAGCGACATCACCCAGTCGATCATCGCGAAGGTCAGCACCAGCCCCCAGATAATGATCCCCGGGCCGCTGATCGCGCCCATGCGGTTCTTCAGCGCCTCATCGGCAGCCGGATCGGCGGTAGCGTCCTGCTGGCGCGACCACGCATTCAGAAAATAGGTCAGCGTCAGCAGCACCACGAAATAAATTACCGCCCGAATCGTGAAATTCTGCGGCGTCAAATACGCCATCTTGAACCTGTAATTCGGGTTGTCCAGCATTTCGGCGGGAGCCGGATACCATGGATACAAAATCTTCATCCACATTCCCGCCAGTATCGGAATGAAAAGCACCGCCATCAGCCCGAACATCCGCGATCCTGCTTCCAGCATCCGCCGGATCGGATAGCCCCACCACCCGCCGGTCAGGTGGTGCAACATCAATATCGCCGTGCATCCCAGCGCAATCGCCATCCAATAGATGTACCCAACCAGATAGGCCCGAAGGATTTCTTGCAACGTCAGCGTCATCGCGATTGCCCAGCCACCTGTTCGTTCAATTTTTGCCGATTGGCTTCCGGCACATCGTCGATCGTCGCGTGTTGGCTCAATTGCAGCGCTCGAATGTACGCCGCGATTCTCCAGCGGTCTTCCGGCTCCACGCGCGCCGCGTAGCTGTACATCAAACCGTAGCCGTCGGTCATCACCTGATAGAAATGCCCCACGGGAGCCTGCCGCAGCCGGTCGATGTGAAACGACGGCGGCTGCGGAAATCCCCGCTGCACGATCATTCCGTTCCCGCTGCCGGTGTAGGCGTGGCAGGGCGTGCAATAAATGTTGTAGCGCTGGCGCCCACGCTCGATATCTTCCCGGGTCATCGGGAAAGGGAACTTATCCGAGACTTCGCCGTTTTCTTTTCCGGTGTACAGCAATTCATCCAGGCGCAAATGCCCTCGCGCCACCGTTCCCGGCACCGCCGGACGCTCGTCGCGCCCATCCGCGAAGAACGGCGTCTCCTGATAGGGCAGATATTTCGGCTGGATGTGCATGTCCTGCCGGCAACCGCCCGTAAAGATCGCCAAAACGGCCACGCAAATCAATTCGCGCAAGCGCGATCGTTCGTCCGCCAATCCGGATTTTCGCAAACTACGATTCAACTTCGTATACTCCATACGGCTTCAGGCCATCGAGAAACACTTTCGTTTTATCCAAATCGAAATTCTTGTCGCGCGATTTCACGACCAGAAAGAAACGATCCTCCGAAGCCAGCGCGAATCGCGGCACGTTGAAGACCGGGTGATACGGTTCCGGCAATCCATTCAGCGCGAACATCCCGAACACCGCGCAGAGCGCCGCGCCCAGGATGGTCAGCTCGAATGTAATCGGAATAAAATGCGGCCAGCTGTTATACGGTTTGCCGTCGACATTCAAGGGATAGCTGATTACGTTCGCGTACCACTGCATCCCGAATCCCGTTAGGCCGCCCAACAGGCCCCCCGTAAATACAATGGCCGGAAGAATTGTTCCGTGATATCCCACCGCTTCGTCCAAGCCATGAATCGGCAACGGAGAAAACGCATCAATCTTTCTGTAGCCCGCATCATGCGTGCGCTGCGCCGCTTCGAGAAGCTGCTCGGGCGTCTCGAATTCCGCAAGCAATCCGTAAAGTGGCTTCCGCTTCATGGCTATCCGCGAATCTCCGGATTCGGATTTAGCACCCGCGCCAGGTACGTGGTGCGCGGCCGCGTGTTCAAATCATCCAGCAAACTGTAATCCCGAGAATTGGATTTCAGTTTCGCTACCCGGCTGTTCTTGTCGTTGATGTTGCCGAAAACAATCGCGTCCGCGGGACATGCGCTCTGGCACGCCGTCACGATTTCGCCATCGCGCACCGCGCGGTTCTGTTCTTCCGATAAAATCTTCGCCGCGTTGATGCGCTGCACGCAGTACGTGCACTTTTCCATCACTCCGCGGCTGCGCACCGTGACGTTCGGGTTGCGCATCCCGAACAGACTTGGCGTCGTGTAATCGGAGAACAGAAAGAAATTGAACCGCCGCACCTTGTACGGGCAGTTGTTCGAGCAGTACCGCGTGCCCACGCAGCGGTTGTAGATCATTTCGTTCAGGCCTTCCGGGCTGTGTACCGTCGCGCCCACCGGGCAAACGACCTCGCAAGGCGCGTTCTCGCAATGCATGCACAACACCGGCTCGTAAAACATTTCCGGCGCGTCCAGGTTCCCGCGGAAATATGTGTCCACGCGGATCCAGGGCATCGCGCGGCCCTTCATCACCTGCTCTTTGCCGACGACCGGAATATTATTCTCCGCCTGACATGCGATGATGCACGCGTTGCATCCCACGCACTTGTTCAAATCGACCGACATGCCCCACGAATAGCCTTCGTACTTAAATGCCGGATACAGCGACAGTCCTTTGGTCTCTTCCTCTTCCTTGACCACCGCGAAATCGGGATCCTTGCGATACTCGTCCAGCGTCGCAACTCGAACCAGGTCCCGTCGTACCGCCTGATCCGCTTCCAACGAGGTCGGCGGGTGGCCTTCCTGGTCGATCGCATACTGATGTTGCGTAACCGCAAAATAATATTTCTCGCCCGTCTTCTCGATGCGCAAGCCGTTCGCGATGTACGGCGCATCGCTCGAACGGATCAGATTCGCATTGAATCCCGGCCCGGTTCCGACCGACCCGGCTTTGCGCCGCCCGTAGCCTTGGTGAAGAGTAATCGAGTTGTCCGCGTGGCCCGGAACCAGCACGACGCCCGCTTTCACTTCGCGGCCCGCGAGCTGTAGCTTTACGTAATCGCCGTCAACGAGTCCGAGTTTCTGCGCCGACCGCGGGCTAATCATCGCCGCATTGTCCCAGGTCAATTTCGTGTTCGGTTTCGACAACTCCTGCAGCCAGCCATTGTTCGCGAAACGGCCATCGAATACCGCCGGATCGGGCTTGAAGACGATCTCTATATCATCGCCGCCCGCCCTTGCATTCGCCTCCGGCTTTGCAGAATCCGCATGAGCGGCCACGGAAATCGCGGGAAACGCGGTCCCGGCTAGTACGCCATCGTGCAGCGAGGTCTCCCAGTACGCTTCGTAAGCCTTGTCTTTCTCCGTCCGCTGGCCCATCCAGTAATCGCGAACGATGTCGTGCCCGCTCTTGCCAGATTGACCTGTCAGGCTTGCGACAATTTCATTTGCGGAGTGGCCGTCGTAGAGCGGCTGAATCAAAGGCTGGATCACGCTGGCCGTTCCGTCGAATGCTCTCGCGTCGCCCCAGGCTTCCAGAAAATGCGCGGCGGGTACGTGCCATTGGCACAGCTCGCCGGTTTCGTCGTAATACAGTCCCGAATGGATCCGCAGCGGTAGCTTTAGCAGTGCATCCCCAAAATTAAAATCGGCCGGCGCGTCGTACACCGGATTTCCGCCCAGAATCAACAACATCTGAACCTTGCCGCCGTTCATGTCATTCACAAGCTGGCGCAGCGATTCGATTCCATTCACCGGGTTCGCTTCGAGCGGTTCCGTGTAATAAACAGTCTTTCCGACGTTTCCCAGCGCGGCGTTCATGGCATGCGCCAGGGCATGAACCGCGGGTGGCTGCTCTTCGCCCACCAGCACAAGAGACGCCCCGCGATGCGCGGCCAAATCTTTTCCGGCGGCGCTCGTCCATTCCGCAGGGATCGTGCTCGTGCCCGATCCGGCATTGACGCCGGAGATGCCCGCGGCTGCCGCCAGTTCGCGTGCGAACGTCTCGACATCGGATGACCGCAACGCTTTCCGGTGGTCAGCCACCGCACCGGTGCTCGTCGTCATGCTTTCGACCGCGTACAGCCGGTTCAATTTCGAATCCGGGCTGTCCACCACGCGGCGCGAAGAAAATTCCCGCGTGTAGCGCACGTGACCCGGGCCGCAGGTAATGAAATCCGCGTCCAGCGAGACGATCACGTCCGCCTGATCGATTTTGTAAACAGTATTCACGGGCCTGCCGAATGCCAGCCGCGCGCCCTCGCGCACGTTGTCGCGGCCGCACGGCTCATACTGATGCCATTGCGAGCCCGGGAACTGTTTCAACAGGTTCTGCAGTTGCGCGGCGAGAGATGGCGACGTAACGGTTTCGGTCAGGATGCGAACGCTCGTCCCCTTGGTTAGGACTCGGGACTTGGCATCGGCCATCGCCGCTTCGAACGAGTCCCAATCCGAAATCCGCCCGTCATGCATTACCGTTTTCGACCGGTCCGGATCGTAAAGCCCCAGCGTCGCAGCCTGCGCGAATACATCCGTGCCGCCCAGGCTTCCGGGATGCTCCCGATTGCCTTCGATTTTGGTCGGGCGGCCCATGTGGCTCTCCACCAGCAAGCCGCTGGCTACCCCCGCGAGAGTCATCGATGTCGCATAGAACAGCGGCCTGCCGGGAATGATCTCTTCCGGAGGCTTCACGTACGGCACGATCTTCTGCGTCGGCATCTTGGTGCAGGCGCTCAGGCCGGCCAGCGCCGCCGAAGCAGCGGCCAGCTTCAATACCTCACGGCGATTGATTCCGCCCGCATCCTTTTCCGGGTCGTGCGGAAACTCGTTCTCCAGGAATTCGCGGTATTCCTTGGTCTCCGACAGTTGGTCGATGCTTTGCCAGAAACGCTTGCCTTCTTCCTGCCCAAGCTTGGCACGCACCGCGTCCAGATCCAGCGCGTTCGGTAATTTCGGATTGATATCAGAACTCATTTTTGTCGGTTCACTTTTTCCGATTCACATCTTCAAATCTAGCGATGACACGTCGAACAGGTCTGAATATTCCGCACGCTCTGAATTTTGTATTCCGCAACCAGTTTCTTGCCGAGTTCCAGCTGATTCGCCGGCGCAACGTAATTGGGATTAAACACTTCCGACCGGGGGCGCACGTACTTTTCCGGTTGGCGATGGCAATCCAGGCAGAACGACATATACAAAGTTTGCGCGCGATAGGTGAGCGGCATCTGCGCGATCTGCCCGTGGCAGGTCGTGCAGCCCACGCCTTTATTGATGTGGATGCTGTGGTCGAAGTACACGAATTGTGGCAGCGCGTTCACCCGCGTCCAGGCAATCGATTTGTCGGTGCGGTAGCTCAAACGTACGGGCTCAAGCATCGCCGAATTCGTCCAGATCTGCGAATGGCAGGTCATGCAGGTTTGCGTCGGCGGCACGCCCGCGAAGGAAGATTTCTCGACCGAGGTGTGGCAATAGCGGCAATCCAGCCCCAGCTCGCCCGCGTGGTGTTTGTGGCTGAACGGCACCGGCTGCTCGCGCGTGACGTTTACGTTCGTGTAGTACGGCGACATCCACAGCTCGTACAACACTCCGCCAAGCAGACCGGCACCCAGCAACGCGCCAAAGATCGTGACCCTGGCGATAATATTTGTTGCGCGATGAAATATCTGCGCCATCGAATTTAGTTTGCCGTCCTTATTTCTCGTGCTTCTTGCCGGATATTTGCTCGACCAGTTGCCTCATTTCATAAATCGAAATCACCGGCAGGAAACGCACGAACAGGAACATCAACGTCAAGAACAAACCGATCGTGCCGGTGAATGTCGCCCAGTCCCATCGCGTCGGGTAATACATTCCCCACGACGACGGCAGGAAGTCTCTGTGCAAGCTGATGACGACAATGACGAACCGTTCCAGCCACATGCCGCAATTTACGATCAGCGAAATTACGAACAGAATTCCTGGACTAATTCGGACCGATCTAATCCACAGGAGCTGTGGGATGAAAATATTACAGGTGAGCAGGCACCAGTAGAAGAAAGCGTACGGACCATGCAAGCGATTAAAGACCAGGAAACTGTCGTACGGATTGCCGCTGTAGAAAGCCATGAAGAACTCGATCAGGTAGCCGTAGGCCACGATCAAGCCCGTCGCCAGCATCACCTTGGCCATGGTGTTCAAATGACGCAAAGTGATGAAGTCCTCTAGATGGTAAAACTTACGAATGGGTATGCCCAGGGTTAATACCATCGCGAAACCGGAATAAATCGCGCCAGCCACGAAGTACGGCGGAAAGATCGTGGTGTGCCACCCTGCCACCTGACCGACCGAGAAGTCGAAGCTCACGACCGTATGTACGGAGACGACGAGCGGCGTCGCCAGGCCCGCCAGTAGAATGGAGGCCGTCTCGTAGCGCGACCAATGAACCGCAGATCCCCGCCAGCCCAGGGAAAACACCCCATAGATAACCTTTGAGATCTTATTGCTAGCCTTATCCCGCAGAGTCGCCAGGTCCGGTACAAGTCCGACATACCAAAAGAGTAAGGAGACCGTCGCGTACGTGGATACCGCGAAAACGTCCCAGACCAATGGGCTGCGGAACTGCGGCCAGAGCCACATTGCGTTAGGATAGGGCATCAGCCAGAAGAACAGCCAGGGGCGCCCCATATGCAGCAGGGGAAACATGCCCGCGCAAGCTACCGCGAACAGCGTCATAGCTTCCGCGAAACGGTTGATGGAAGTGCGCCACTGCTGGCGCAACAACAACAAAATAGCGGAGATCAGTGTTCCGGCGTGGCCGATGCCGATCCACCAGACGAAATTGACGATGGCGAAGCCCCAGCCGATGGGGATGTTAACTCCCCAAATCCCGACGCCTTTCGTCATCAGGAGGCCAATCGTCAAATTCAACAGCATCAAGAACGAGAAGGAAATTGCTAGGCCAAGCACCCAGCCCGGCCGAAATCCCTTGCCGAGCACGATCGCGCTTATTTTTTCGGTGACGGATTTAAAAGAATGGCCCGGCGCAATGATCGGCTGATCCGCGACCGCTTCACCAGGTTTGTGACTAACTCCAGAATCCACGCGAGATCCCCAGGTCTTCTCTACGAACCCAAAAAACAGGGCGGCCAGTTCACCACCGGCCCGCCCGCGCGAGTAAGCGCGATTACAGTTTCAAGTGCGAACCTTCCAGAATCGACACACACTTTCTTTCGAACAAGTTCGCAGCGAATTCACGAATTGCGCTCTATGAGACCGCATAGCATAAAACCTGAGAGTCACTTTCGCAAGGTGAAACGCAACAATTTTTCGTTCGAATGTTTCGCACCGACCGGAACAAGTATTTCGCGGGAACAAAAATTCGTTGGATTGTTGCGAAATTCCGCTAGGGCCGGAAAATTTCGACTCCTAACGATCTAGTTGCTCGTGCAAAGCAACGTCAATTGAGGGTCAATTACGATTCTCGTCGGGCGAACTGCTGTTTCGAAATGGAATCGCGTTTCAGCACTCGTGGTCACCACCACGCCCAGCCGTTCCGGTTTTCCTCCCGCCCTCGTTCCGTAAATGGGCACCGGCGCGGTGAAGTCTTCCGGCACCCCTTTTTGTTCCAAAACTCCCCACACCACGAAATTCTGCCCCTTCGTCTTCACTTCAAATTTCACCGAGTAGTGCGGAACACCTGTTCCGCGCACCCACTCGTCAAAAAACCAATCCATGCGATGCGTCCCTTCGATATCCATGGCCCGATTCATATGCTGCTCCACGGCACGCTGAAAATCCGCGGTCGATAGTGGTTGGAACTTGTACTCCTGCAATACCGCCTGCAGGAGTTCCCGGAATTTTGCATCTGGGTCCGGCGACCCTGGCTGGCGCATGAGTTCGTGAAGCATGTGAAATACCCATGTCCCCTTGCCGTACATGATCGTTGCGTACGCATCGGGCAATTTTGCGAAGCCCAGCCGCGTGCCGAGCGTCAGCGGCCCGCTCTCCTCAATCGTTGCATTCGATCCCGAGGGTCTGGCCAGTAACTCCGACCGGTAATGTTCGAGCCATTCCACCAGGCGATGCTCTCCGGGTTTTCTATTATCCGAATAGCGTATCGCCAAATAATTCGCCAACCCTTCCTCGATCCACGTGTCCCGATAGCTGGCCGCAATCGTCACATTTCCCCACCACTGGTGAACCACTTCGTGAAACGGCATCACGTTTCGCGACGCGCGCTGCCCCCACTCCGTGATGCCGGCTTGCCCCTGCGTCGCAGCGGGCAGGAACGCCAGCGTCGAAAGGTATACCAAGCCCGGCCAGCCTTGGCCGAAGGACCCGGGAATCTGCGCGATGTCCAGATGGTCCAAGGGAAACGGTCCATTGACCTGACGGAAGTACTGGATCGAATCGAATACTTCCGCCCCAAGTTCGTGCAATGCGGCCGATGGGCTCGGCGGTGGCGGAGCCGCCACAACCGTGCTGACCGATCCGTTGAGCGGATGCGCGAATGACGTTGAAGTGTCGAGCCGCGTCGAGGCCCGCTCCTCCAGCCGCATCGCAATGGCGTCTTCTAGCTCTTTATTCGCGTAAATCTGAATCTTGGGCGCCTCGCCTGCCGTCGCGACTTTATACTCCCCCAAGTTGAATCCCGCCGTGGCAAAGGGAATCTCCGACTGCCACCTTCCCGATTTGGGTTCCGTATCTTCGTGCGTTTCCGTTTTTACGCCGGTGGCTACCAGCGTCAGGCGCCTCGGCCAGCGGAAACTCAAGTCGAATTTGGCGAAATGCTCACCGCCGATGTGCGCGAACCACGTCCCGCGCTCTCCCACGAACTCCACTCCGTTTCCGGCCTTCGTGATCACGTTTCCGTGATACCTGACGTGCAGCCGAAATTCATCCCCCGCCTGCTTCGCTTCGGGCAACACCACAAAAATGGTGTCGTTCCCGCGGCGCGTCGTTTCTTGTCGGCTCAAATCTTGATTCTGGAAAAACGTCATCGCCTTCCCGTCATCCCCGAGAATTTCTAAAACGGGCAGATTACGCGATAGCTCGAGATGGACTACGCGATCCCCCGAATGCAGCGCCTTGATCCGCAAAGTGGTTTCCCCTTCGAGCGATAAGTCATCGGCAATTATCGAGTCCACGACGTATTCCACCGGCAGAAAGTGTTCCAGTCGCCGCTCGGGCGCGACTTCGGCGTGAAAAGAGGCCCACACGTTGTATGCGGGCGCGCCATTGTCCTCGTATGTTTGCCCGATCATCACTTGCTCTTCGCGCCGCTGATCCACGACCACATCAAACCTTCCCACCGAGTCGTTTTGCAGCAGCGCGTAAAAATAGGGCAGCGGTTCGCGCGAAAGCAGATCTTCCATGATCCGCAGCGAGTGCGGCGGGGCCAGCGCTGCGAGGCCTGGTTCCCAACGCGCCGCCAGGCTCGGATCGTTTACCGGCTCCGTGCCGTTCGATTCAATTTCGCGTTCGAGTTCCTTGGCAGTGTCGTCGGTGAATCGGAGGTATGCACTGCTGAACGTCTGATCGAGAATCGGCACCCCGAGAAACTGTGAAAGCGACCGCCGTTCGCCGGGATCGCGCGGCGTAGCCACCACATGGCCGCGTCCCGTGAACACCGCGCCCGTCACTTTGCCTCCCAGGGGCTGGAAAAATATCAGCGTTCCTTCATTGAACGAAAAATGGAGCGCATCGCGTCGCAGTGTCAGGTCGCTCACCGCATACACCCGCGTCCCGTCGAGTTTTAATTCATTCAGAATTTGGTACAGCGCGCGCGGATCGGTGGGAAGGGGACTCTTCGCAGCTTGCGGCCCAGCCGCCGCTGTGGAATTTGCGTTCTGCGTCGCCGTGGCGCCGCATGCCGGCATCTCCAGCGCCGCGACCGCCAGAACCGCCAGGAGAAGACGCAGCGAAAATCGCAGAAGACTCCGCATGCGCCGACTGTACAACTTAGGGCATGGTGCGGCAAGCTCTCCACACTCCGCGGCTCGCGGCGCGCTAACATAACGTATGCGTTCCGCACCCTTCGCCGGCGCCTTGTTTCTTCTGGTGGTGTCTTCTGCCCATGCCGACACCATCGTATTGAAGAACGGCCGCCGCATTATCGCCTCCAGCGTCACCGAAGATGGCGATCATGTGCGTTACGAAACTCCCGCCGGCCAGATGTCGATTCCGAAATCGATCGTCGCGCGCATCGATCGCGACAACCTCGGCTATTCTGCCGCGGGAGCGGCCGCCAATTCTCCGCCTCCGGTTTCCGCGCCGCAGATCGATCCGCTGCGCGGTACGGAGGATATTTCCCGTCTCGTCGTCCACGACGATTCCATCGATTTTGCGTATGTTGCGCAGCTCGAAGCGGCAGCGCGGTCCGGGGGTTCGCCCGCCGCCGATAAAGCCGCCGCGGCCCACTACGTGGCCGCGCAATTTCTGGTTGGTAAAGGTGATACGAGCAGCGCGATCGATCATTATCGGCAGGCCCTCAGTTTCGCGCCGGACAGCGTTCCCTTGCTCCTCAACTTGGCCGTCCTGTACTTACGCCAGAGTGAGTTCACCACCGCTCTCGATCCGCTCGATCGCGCACAGCGCCTTTCTCCCGATTCTGCCGATGTTGCCAAACTCATGGGCTGGGCTTACTACGGCGCGAACAAAATGGACCAGGCGGTCGCCGAGTGGAAGCGCGCGGAGAAATCGCATCCAGATGCGGATGTCGAGCACGCGCTTCAAAAAGCCGAGCGCGACAAAGCCGAGGAAGAAAGCTATCGCGAGGGCGAAACCGCGCACTTCGCCCTGAAATACAATGGCGACGCGACCCCCGACCTGGCGCGCGGAATCCTCCACGTGCTCGAAGACGACTTCCGCGATCTGGAATCGCAACTCGATTACACTCCCCCCGAACCCATCGGCGTAATCCTTTACACCGAGCAATCCTTCGCGGACATCACGCGCGCCCCCAGTTGGGCGGGCGCGATCAATGACGGCCGCATCCGAATCCCCGTTCAGGGCCTGACCAGCGTTACCCCTGACCTCGCGCGCGTCCTGAAGCACGAACTGACTCACAGTTTCATCGGTCAGAAATCGCATAACCGCGCGCCCACGTGGCTGCAAGAGGGAACTGCGCAATACATGGAGGGACGCCGCTCCGCGGAATCCGCGGGGGCCTTGCTGAACGCCGCAAGCCAGGGTGGCGTTCCCACGCTGGCGAGTCTCGAAGGTTCCTGGCTGGGTCTTTCCGGAAATTCCGCGGCGATCGCCTACGCGTGGTCGCTCGCTGCCGTCGAATCCATAATTCAAACTGGCGGCGTGGGCGACATTAGCCGCCTCCTCGACGCCCTCGCCACTGCGCCCAACACGGAATCAGCGCTACGCGATTCTCTGCATACGGACTACGCCGATCTCCAGCAGCAAACCATCACGCTCCTTCGCCACGAAGACCTTCGCTGACTCCGTCCCTTTCTCTACAGCGACGCTAAAAGTCCCGCGATCAGCGCCGCCCGCTGCGGCAGCGCACGAATCATCACATGCTCGTGTGGCGTATGCGCGCCGTCACCCACCGCCCCAAGCCCGTCGAGCGTAGGAATTCCGAGTGCACCCGTAAAATTCCCATCCGACCCACCACCCGTCGAGGCTTCCTCAAGTTTCAATCCCATCGATGCCATTAACCCTCGAGCGTGCATGAATAATTCCTGCACCGCGGCCGTCCGCTCCAGCGGCGGCCGATTGACTCCGCCACGCACCTCAATTTTCGCGCCCTTCAAGATCGGCTGCAGCCCGTGGAGCGTGCGATCCAGCCTCGCGGCGTCCGCCAAACTCGAAAAACGCACGTCCACCTGCGCGCGCGCCATATCCGGAACCACATTCGATACGGTTCCGCCTGAGACAACGGTCGTCTGTACCGTCATGCCCCGGCTCGGCTCGTTCATCCCCATCAGTCGTTCAATCTGCAGCGCCAATTCGTGTACCGCGTTCACCCCTTTCTCGGGCTCGATCCCGGCGTGCGCCGCGCGTCCGGTAACGACAATCTCGGCGCCGCCGGTTCCTTTCCGTGCCGTCTTCAACCGGCCTTCGTTTCCGAATGCAGGTTCCAACACCAGCACCGCATCGCTTCGCCGCGCTTCGGTCTCGATTGCGTCTCGTGAGCTTGCGCTCCCAATTTCTTCGTCGGATGTCCACAAGAATACCACCCGCTTTTCCAGCGTCACCCCTGCAGCGCGCAACGCATCGATTGCAAATAGCGCGAGCACCAGGCCTCCTTTCATATCGAATGTTCCCGGTCCCCACACCCTGCCGCCCGAAATCCGAAAAGGCATCTTCTCCAGCGTACCCCGTGGATAAACCGTATCGAGGTGCCCGATTACCAATATTTGCTTCGCGGCCCGCGCACGATTCGATCCGGCCTCCACTCGTAAATGATTCCCGCGCCCGTTCTGCCTCAACACCCGCACTGTGGCCCCGCGGCGCTGCCATTCGCGCCCGACAATGTCGCCGAACCTATCCACCGCAGCCTTGTCATCGCTGGGCGATTCGCGGCGGACAAATTCTCCAAGCAGCTTCACCATCGCCTCCTGCCGGCCGCTCGCAGCCGTAAGCAGTCGTCGCATTGGGACATTCCGAAATCCTGCCGGCGTTTTCTTCATCGCGCGTAATCCTAACAGCCGCATCGGCACCGCAGCAACGCCGATTCCCACCCGCCGGAGTTTCGTATAGAATTGTAGGATTGCGCATCGGCCCAATCGTCCGCTGTCGCTGGCACTGTGCAGTTCGAAATCCAACTGAAACGCGAAACAGAGGCGCACAATGATCCTCGACAGCATTGGGATTCAAAAAATTTTGCCGCACCGCTATCCCTTTCTTCTGGTCGACGCCATTGAAGAAATGGAACCAAAGAAGCGCATCGTCGGAATTAAGAATGTCACCGTTAACGAATATTTCTTTCAGGGCCACTTTCCCGGCAAGCCCGTAATGCCCGGCGTCTTGATCATTGAAGCCATCGCGCAAATCGGGGGATTGCTGCTGCTGAATGAAGTCGAGGACCGCGACAGCAAGCTGCTTTACATGGCGGCGGTGGACAACGCGCGCTTCCGCCGCCCCGTCGTTCCCGGCGATCAATTGCGAATCGAAGTCAACGTCATCACCTACCGGGGTCCATTCTGCAAAGTGCAAGGCTTCGCCCGGGTCGGCGGCGAGATTGCCGTCGAGGCTACCATCATGTGCGCGATGGTCGATCTCAAGCCCGATGGGACTCCGGAACGCTCCATGAATCCCGCGAGTGCCGGCGAGAAAAGCCGCTAAGCCAATGAGAATCGAGAAGCCAGTGCCAGTGAGCCAGCCCCAATGAGTCAGCCGCGATGAGCCAAATCGACCCGCGAGCGCTCGTTTCGCCTACAGCGAAGCTCGGGCAGAATGTAACCATTGGCGCGTTCGCTGTTGTCGGCGATGACGTCGAACTCGGCGAGGGTTGCCGCCTCGATCACCATGCCGTGGTGCAGGGTCCGGCTCGCCTCGGAAAAAAGAACCATGTGTATTCATTCGCGGTAATTGGTGGCGACCCCCAGGACCTGACTTACAAAGGCGAGCGAGTTTCGCTCGAGATCGGCGATGAAAATGAATTTCGGGAATTTTCCTCGGTGAATCGCGGCACGGTGAAGGGCGGTGGCACCACCCATGTGGGCAGCCACAACCTCATCATGTCCTACGCTCACATCGCGCACGATTGCATCATCGGAGACCACACAATCTTCGTGAACGGAGCCACGCTGGCCGGCCACGTTACGGTCGAAGATCACGCGCAGATTGGCGCTTTCTGCCCTGTTCACCAGTTTTGCCGCGTCGGCAAGTACTCCTACATCGCGGCGCACACCGTGATTACCCAGGATGTACCGCCATTTTCCAAAATCGTCGCGCCCCGTGGCACCCGCTGCTACGGCGTCAATAGCGTCGGCCTCGAGCGTCAGGGTTTTTCCGCCGAGCGCGTCGAATCCATCGAAAAAGCGTACCGCCTGCTGCTCCGCTCGAAATTGAACACCACCCAGGCTCTCGAAAAAATGCGTGGAACCCTCGCGCACTCCGAAGACGTCTTAACTTTAATCCGCTTCGTTGAGTCGGCCGAGCGCGGCCTGACGAAATAGGATGAGGGCTCCGGTCACGGAAACCAAAGCCGCCGGCGGTCCCGGTGCGAATTGGGGTTTGATCGCCGGCAACGGCGATTTTCCCTTCCTGGTCCTCGAAGGCGCCCGCAGCCGCGGAATCGACATGGCGGTCATCGCCATTCGCGAGGAGGCTTCCGCGAGCCTCGATCGAGTCGCCAAGCGCATCCACTGGGTTAGCCTGGGAGAATTGAGCCGCACCATTGAGCTATTGCACCAAGAAGGCGTGAAGCACGCGGTCATGGCTGGGCAGGTAAAGCATAATAAAATTTTCAGTTCGATTCGCCCGGATTGGAAGCTGGCGAAGTTGTTGCTCTCGCTGCCGTCGAAAAATACGGATTCGCTGATTGGAGCTGTGGCGCGAGTGTTGGAAGATGAAGGCATCGAACTGGTCGACTCGACCACATTTCTGGGTCCTTTACTGCCGGCCGCTGGCGTACTGACGCGCCGCGCTCCGGATGCATCGGAGTCAGCAGACATCGCCTATGGGCACCGTATCGCGAGGCAAATTGCCGCCCTGGACCTGGGCCAAATGGTAGTCGTTCGTGATCTTGCCTGCGTTGCGATCGAAGCAATGGAAGGAACGGATGAAACCATCGAGCGCGCCGCGCGCATTGCCGGCGGCCAAAGACTGGTGGTCGTCAAAGTCAGCAAGCCTCGCCAGGACATGCGTTTTGATGTGCCGGTCATCGGTCTTAAGAGCATCGAAGTGATGCGTCGCTCCAACGTGGGGGTCCTTGCCATCGACGCGCGAAGAACCCTGCTCTTCGACCGTGAAGCTCTAATCCAGGCAGCCGATGCAGCAGGTATTGCCATTCAGGCCTTCCCGCCCGAATCCAGCAGTTCCAAAGAAATGCAAACGGACACGCGAACCCCGGAAAGAAAAAGGAAATCGTGAATCAGAACACCATTCGAGTTGCGGTCGTCGGCGTCGGCGAATTCGGGCGCAACCACGCTCGCGTTTGGAGCGAGATGGAAGGCGCGGAACTGGTTGGCGTCGTCGATTCCAACCCCGAGCGCGCTGCGCAAGTTGCCGCGGAATTCAAAACGCGCGTGCTGCGCGATGTCTACGCGCTAAGCACCGAGAAAGTCGATGCCGTCAGCCTCGCTGTTCCGACCAAGGAACATGCCCGGGTAGGCTGCAACCTGCTCGACTCCGGTATCGACGTACTCGTCGAAAAACCCATGGCTTCCTCCGTGGGCGAAGCCAATGGCCTCATCGCTTCCGCCCAGCGCGCCAATCGCATCCTGCAAATCGGCCACCTCGAGCGCTACAACTCAGCCGTGGTCGCGGTCCGCAAAATCATTTCCCGGCCGATGTTTTTCGAGATTCATCGCCTCGGGATATTCACTCCCCGCAGCCTGGACGTTGATGTGGTTTACGACGTGATGATTCACGACCTGGACATCCTGTTATCGCTCGTGCCTGCCCCGATCACCGACATCAAAGCTGTCGGCATTCCCGTGATCACCGAGAAAATTGATATCGCCCAGGCCCGCATCGAATTTGCCACCGGAACCGTGGCGAACCTCACCGCTAGCCGCGTTTCCACCGAACGCGTTCGCAAAATGCGCTTTTTCCAGCAGCACGAATATATTTCGATCGATTTCGCCCGTCAGGATGTTCTGCGCGTGAGCGTTGACCCCAAGAATCCGCAACAGCCAATCAATTTCGTAAAAGTCCCGACCGTACCGGAAGAGCCTTTGCGATCCGAGTTGCGCGCTTTCCTGCACGCTATCCGCACTCGCCGCTCCCCGCTTGTGGATGGCGCGGCAGGCCTTCGCGCGCTCGAATTGGCTGACCGCGTGAACGCGGGCATCCTCGAGCACGCCCGCCGCGTCAAACTCGACGCTTTCGGCCGTCAGGACGCCCAATGATCCCCAGGATTCTGGTTCCCAAGGATGTGCGCCCGTTTGTCGACAACGGCGATAAAAAAGCCCCACGCCGTCTGTCCACCTACATGGACGACCGCACCGTCGTACCCTCGGAGCTCTCGGATGCCCCGCCGCTCACCGGCAAGACGAATATTCCCGAGCATCTCCCGCTGGGAGTTTTAGTCGACCGCACCCTCGTGCAGCGGGGCATGGAAACGAAGCCGTTCGGCGAATTTGCGCCCATCACCGAACGCGTTCCCATCGATATTCTGGATTCGCGCGTTGTCGTGCCCGCCTGGGTCGAGCCGCCCGAGCAGCGCGAGATAGACAAATTCGACCAGCCGCCCGAAATGACCGCGGAGCTTCGCGAAATCGTCGAGCCGGATATTTTTACCACCGGCGAAGCCAATCTGCTCGTCGAGCCGGAGGATCGCCGCGACGCGAAATGGGACGCCATTACGCGGATCGCCTCGGTCGCCGGTCACATTGCGTTCATTATTTTCCTTATTTTCCTTCCTAAGATTTTTCCTCCGCATGTCCCCACCGCGGAAGAAATCGAACTCGCCAGCAAATCTCTCGGAGTTGTCTATTTGCCGCCCGATGCGGGTGAGCTCTCCAAGAGGCCCGGACCGCCGCCGGCACCCAAAGTAAAAATCGACAACAAAGTCTTGAACAAAGTCGCCCCGCCGCGTGCGGAGGAGCACAGGGTCGAGGCTCCAGCCCCGACTCCAGAGCGCCCTCGTACGGACTTGCCATCCGCGCCCACGCCTCAGCCCGACACGCACCCCTTGTCGGTGCCGCCCACCAACATTCCACCGCCTCCCAAGTCTGTGCTGCTTCCCGCTGAGCCCCAGCCGACGACGAGCCATCTGAATCTTGGCCTGCCAACCGCCTCTCCGGGGAAGGCCATGACCGATCAACTGAAAGACGCAATCGGCCAGTCCAGCCACGAAACCTACAGCACGGATGGGGGAATTCCCGGGGGATCCGGTCAGGGCGGTGGTCACGGAGGTCGCGGGGCAGGCGCCCAGACCGGAAACGCCGTGGATATTCTATCTCCCACGGAAGGCGTCGACTTCAGCGGTTACATCGCGCGGTTGGTCGCGAAGGTCAGACAGAATTGGTACACCGTCATGCCTGAATCCGTTTATCTCGGCGACAAAGGAATCGTATCCATCACATTTCGCATCAACCGCGATGGGAGTTTTCCGGCCGAGCGTCTAAACCTGGACCGCACCTCCGGGAAGGACCCTCTGGATACCGCGGCACTCTCGTCGATTCGCTCGTCGAATCCATTTGAGCCTTTGCCCCCCCAATTCAAAGGCCCCTACCTCGAATTACGATTCACCTATTTTTACAACCTTAAACCCGGTTCCGCGCAGTAAGGGCGCTGGCTGGGATTTTATTTCGCGTTTATAGTGCCTGTGTTCAGGCCGGCGTGATTGTTTTCCTCTAGGCCAATCAAGATCCAAAATTGATATTGCAAGCCGTTATCAGTTACCTTCAACCAAGCCATGAAGCCCAATCGCACCCAGGTAATCGGCGCGCTTCTTCTCGCTGCATTAGTCATGCTTGGACTTCTGATCCGCTGCTGGAAATTTTCCGGATGAGTGGCCTCGCGCCACTTGTCGTAATCCTTGGTCCCACCGCTTCCGGCAAGTCCGCGTTGGGTATCGAACTCGCTAAACAGTGCAACGGCGAAATCGTCGTCTGCGATTCCACCCAGATTTACCGGAGGTTCGACATTGGCACTGGAAAAGTTCCGGCGGCGGAACAACAGGGAATCGCGCACCACCTTGTCGACCTCATCGAGCCGGAAGAAGTCTTCACTGCGGGCGAATATCGCCGCCGCGCCCTCGCGGTCCTCGCCGGTCTCCGCGAACGCGAAAAACTTCCCATCTTCACCGCCGGGACCGGCCTCTACCTGCGCGCCCTGCTCGAAGGCCTCGCCGATGTCCCGGAACGCTCCGAAGCGATTCGTGAGCGCCTGCGCGCCAGCGCGGAAATTCACGGCGCGCCGCACCTTCATCGCCTGCTTTCCCGTCTCGACCCCGAAACCGCGGCGCGTATCGCCGCCCAGGACACCCAAAAAACAATTCGCGCCCTCGAGATGCGCCTCCTCGCCGGCCAGCCCGTCGCGGAAATTCATCGCCGCGGCCGCACGCCTCTCGAAGGTTACTCGATTGTCAAAATTGGCCTGCTCCCTCCGCGCGAAGCGCTCTACCGGCGAATCCATGCGCGCATCGAGGCGATGATCCAAGCGGGCTGGCTCCAGGAAGTCGCGCAGTTGATCGAGAGCGGCCTGCCTCCCGATGCGAAACCATTCCAATTCATCGGTTACTCGGAATGGCGCGCGCACCTCGCCGGAACGCTCACCAAAAAAGACGCCACCCAGAAAATCCAGCAGGCCACCCGCCGCCTCGCGAAGCGTCAGCTCACCTGGTTTCGCCGCGAACCCAACGTGCACTGGCTCGCCGGGTTTGGAGACGCTCCGGAAATCTCCGCGGCGGCCCTCCGCATTTTGCATTCGCGGATTTCTTGAGGAATTTGCCCAAAACTTGACGCGGCTGGCCCCGTCGGGTATTGTGCCGCCTCGCTTAGGTGATCGCATGGCTTCCGCAACGGCCCTGAAAACGTCTCCGCTCCAGCCCGACGATTGGATTCGAGTTGCGTTCGCGCGCCTCGCCGCCGAAGGGATTGACGCGGTCCGTATCGAACTGCTGGCCCGCGATTTGGGCGTGAGCAAAGGCAGCTTCTACTGGCACTTTCACGACCGCGAAGAATTGCTCGCCAAAATGTTCGACCGCTGGGAAAAAGACGAACTCGACTGGATCGACGAAACGGTTGTCACGCCCAAAGCCGCGGCCCGCTGGGCCCGCTTTGTTCGCCATTGCACCGACCCGCAACTCGCCCGTCTCGAATCCGCCATGCGCACCTGGTCACGCCGCGATGACCGCATCGCTTCGCGCATCACCGTCATCGAAAAGCAACGAATCGCGCACATCGCCAGCGTCCTCCGTGCCATCGGTTTCACGGCCGCGCTCGCCGAATCCTGGGCCGAAATCACGCTGCTCGTTTACCTTGGCTGGCTCGACCGCAGCACGCGCGATCTCGAATTTCAGGTATCCGGCCGCTCTCTCGACGAATTTTTCTCCGACCTGATTCTGGCGGCCTCCGATCGTTCCGCGGATCACCACACCTGAACTACAGAAAGGCGAAGC